>JAEEGG010000758.1_pt1 | contig 95009 bp, 68 predicted proteins | sample 9134161 | NCBI WGS metagenome assembly JAEEGG01 (sample SAMN16246543, study PRJNA631951) | gut metagenome | biome: gut microbiome; feature: rumen; material: CR-attached | host: Bos | place: Iran: Karaj | collected 2018-10
GTCGTTATCTTGGCATAAAACTCTAGTTTTGACTTTCCCATATTCATAATTGCTATACTTTATAGTAATAACGCAGAATGTGGGGAAATATTCGGTCAGAAGTCACTTTTCAACCGTACAGGTCGAAAAAATTTGCATAATAATTGCTGCCGTGTATTCACAGTTGGAACACCGGTCAAAAGCATGAGAAGTAAACTGGTTTGTTTTATTCTGTGACAGGACGGATGGTGCAGCCACTGCCACGATCTGCATGGTTTACCTCTACATAGGTTTTGCCGAAGCCATTACCGAAACAAAGAAAGAATGAGTCACCCGTGCCGTTAGATCTCTCCGTTGAAGACGTGGAAGACCAATAAGAACCAGAGTAGTCATTACGGGGTGTATTTTCGTACCAGCGGGTGCCTGCGCCGGGAAGAAAGATTGAATTGCCATTAGGACCAGTAAACCTGCATCCCTTGACACGTTTATATTTGATCAACTCTATTTTGCAACTATCCCTAAGCAATTCCAGCTGCTCTTTGGTAGGCATACGCCAGCTTCCCAGCCATTTCACATGAGCTACATCATACTGACTACCTGCGATATCACCACCAATATCCTTATATCTTTTGTATTGATTGTTTCCACCATATTTATAATATACCATACCGTAAATCGACTTCTCTTTTGTCTCGCCCCAAGCGTAATACTTTCCATCCTGTTCAGGAGAGGAAGCACCCACATTGCAGCAGGCAAACTTCACACCAAAGCCCAGGTCAATAGCATGCGGATGATTGGAATCTGGACATGTTTGTGCAAACATCATAATCATGACATTGCTAAGTGCCAGCAAAATAAACAATCTTTTCATATACTCCTAATTTAATAAATCAACATTATGTTTTCACTAATTCCTCCAGCAATCCCTCGCAGGCATCTTCAAGGAGTTCGAGGGCAAACTCGAAGTCGCGAGTGGAGCCGTAGTAAGGGTCTGGCACAGTCTTCTGACCAGGATGGTGACGCAGATAGTCGCTCATGCGGATAATCTTCTGCAGGTCGAGTAGGGTAGGGGCTTGCCGAGCCACATCATGATAGTTCTCCTGATCCATTACGGCTATCAGGTCGAAGCGGTCAAAATCACGAGAAGAAAACTGGCGTGCACGATGGTCAAAGGTATATCCATGCCTTTCTCCACACTGCCGCATCCTACGATCTGGCAACTGTCCTACATGCCAGGAGCCAATGCCAGCAGAGTCTATCAGAAACTCATCGTCAAGTCCCTGCTCTGTCACTAGATGCCTCATAATGCCATCTGCAGCCGGCGAACGGCATATATTTCCCAAGCAGATAAATAGAATTCTTTTCATCTTCGCTCTTTCATCAATTTGAACGCAAAGGTACTGCTTTTTTGCCAAATCAGCAACTTTTTGTTTGCGGAAGTACATTTTTCACTTTTTTTTGAATGGTGGCAGCAAATTCTTCACTCTTCACTCTTCACTCTTCACTTTTTTTATTATCTTTGCAGCCTAAATAAACTATGTACACGAATAAAAATAAACGATACAATGGATTACAACTTCAGAGAAATTGAGAAAAAATGGCATCAGCGGTGGGTGGAGCAAAAGACCTACCGCGTAGTGGAGGACCCCAAGAAAAAGAAGTTCTACGTGCTGAACATGTTTCCATATCCTAGCGGAGCAGGTTTACACGTTGGACATCCCCTTGGCTATATCGCCAGTGATATCTATGCACGCTACAAACGGCAGAAGGGTTTCAACGTGCTGAACCCTATGGGTTACGATGCCTATGGACTGCCTGCTGAGCAATACGCTATACAGACAGGACAGCACCCCGAGAAGACCACCTTCCAGAATATTGACCGCTATCGTGAACAGCTGGACAAGATAGGTTTCTCATTCGATTGGGAACGTGAAGTGCGTACCTGTGATCCTATTTATTACAAGTGGACGCAATGGGCTTTCCAGCGTATGTTCAAGTCGTATTACAGCACAGCATCGCACAAGGCCCAGCCCACCATCAAGCTCATTGAGCATTTCGAACTGATGGGTACGGAGAACTGCAACGCACTTGGTACCGAGGAATTGCACTTCACCGCCTCTGACTGGGCAAGCTACAGTGAGAAGAAGAAGCAGGAGGTGCTGATGAACTATCGTATTGCCTATCTGGCTGATACGATGGTGAACTGGTGTCCTGAACTGGGTACGGTTCTGGCCAACGATGAAGTGGTGGATGGTGTGTCTGTGCGTGGAGGCTATCCCGTGGTTCAGAAGAAGATGCGCCAGTGGTGTCTGCGTGTATCAGCTTATGCACAGCGTCTACTTGACGGATTGGAGGAGATCGATTGGACTGAATCGCTGAAAGAGACACAGCGCAACTGGATCGGACGCTCTGAGGGTACAGAGGTGGAATTCAATGTAGCCGACTCAGACAAGCACTTCACCATCTTCACCACCCGTGCCGATACGATGTTTGGTGTAACATTCATGGTACTGGCTCCTGAGAGTGAACTCGTAGCCGAGCTGACTACTCCTGAGCAGAAAGAAGAGGTAGAGAAATACCTGGAATACGTGAAGAAACGTACAGAACGAGACCGTCAGATGGATCATAAGGTGACAGGTGTGTTCTCTGGTTCCTATGCCATCAATCCCTTCAACGATGAGAAGATTCCCATCTGGATCGCCGAATATGTTCTGGCTGGCTACGGAACGGGTGCCATCATGGCCGTGCCTGCACACGATTCTCGTGACTATGCCTTTGCCAAGCATTTCAACCTGCCTATCATCCCGCTGATTGAAGGTGCTGACGTGAGCGAAGAGAGCTACGATGCCAAGGAAGGAATCATGTGCAACTCTGCAAGCCCGAAATTCAGCCTCAACGGACTGACTGTGAAGGAAGCCATAGCTGCAACCAAGAAATTTGTGACAGAGCAAGGCCTGGGACGTGTGAAGGTGAACTATCGTTTGCGTGATGCCATCTTCTCACGTCAGCGCTATTGGGGTGAACCCTTCCCCGTCTATTACAAGGACAACATGCCCTACATGATACCCAAGGAATGTCTGCCGCTGGAACTTCCTGAGATTGACGAGTACAAGCCTACAGCTACGGGTGAACCTCCATTGGGTCATGCCAAGATATGGGCCTGGGACACCAAGACCGACAAGGTAGTATCGAAAGACCTCATCGACAACAGGACGGTCTTCCCACTCGAGTTGAACACCATGCCTGGCTTCGCCGGTTCCAGTGCCTACTATCTGCGCTATATGGACCCGAAGAACGAAAAGGCCCTTGTCAATCGTGATATCGACGAGTACTGGCGCAATGTAGACCTGTATGTAGGTGGAACAGAGCATGCTACAGGTCACCTGATCTACTCACGTTTCTGGAACAAGTTCCTCTATGACTCTGGCTATTCCTGTGAGGATGAACCCTTCAAGAAACTCGTTAATCAGGGTATGATCCAGGGACGCTCCAACTTTGTATATCGTATTGAGAACGAGGGAGCAGACAAAGGCAAGTTCGTCAGCTGCGGCTTGAAGGATCAGTACACCACCACACCCATTCACGTAGACGTGAACATCGTTTCTGCCGATGTACTCGATATTGATGCATTCAGGGCTTGGCGTCCAGAGTACGAGAATGCCGAGTTTATCCTTGAGAATGGAAAGTACATTTGCGGCTGGGCCATTGAAAAGATGTCGAAGTCAATGTTCAATGTGGTCAATCCCGATATGATTGTTGAGAAGTATGGTGCCGACACCTTGCGTCTCTACGAAATGTTCTTAGGACCAGTGGAACAATCGAAGCCTTGGGATACCAACGGCATTGATGGCTGCCACCGTTTCCTTCGTAAGTTCTGGAACCTTTGCACGACGGGCTGCGACCCAGAAACAGCCAACGAGGAAGCCACCCCAGACAACCTGAAATCCGTACACAAGCTTATCAAGAAGGTAACACAGGACATCGAGACATTCAGCTACAACACAGCCATCTCGGCCTTTATGATCTGCGTCAACGAGCTTTCCCAGCAGAAGTGCAAGAACAAGGAACTGCTGAAGACACTCGTTATACTCATTGCGCCCTTTGCTCCTCACATTGCAGAAGAGCTTTGGGAACAGTATGGTGAGCAAGGCTCTGTCTGCGACTCTCAATGGCCCGTTTGGGACGAGCAGTATCTGGTGGAAAGCCAGGTGAAGCTCGGCATTGCCTTTAACGGCAAGACCCGCTTCGAGATGCAGTTCCCAGCCGATGCCGACAACCAGAGCATCCAGGACGCTGTTCTGGCCGACGACCGTGCTAAGAAGTATCTGGACGGATTCCAGGTAGCAAAGGTTATCATTGTCCCTAAACGAATGGTGAACATTGTGCTGAAGAAATAAGAATGACGATACAACACAGAATGATATGGAACGAGGCCAAGGACTATTTGTTTATAGCCCTTGGCCTCTTTATCTACACCATTGCCTTCACGGTGTTCCTCATGCCTTATCAGATAGTAGCAGGCGGTGTGACAGGTCTTTCTGCTATCATCTACTACGCCACTGGGTTCCATCTGGAGAATACCTATATTATTATCAATGGCTTGTTACTGGTTGTGGCCTTGAAAATACTTGGTGTGAAATTCCTCATGAAGACTATCTTTGCCATCTTCACGCTTTATTTCATGCTGATGTTCGCACAGGAAATCATTCCCAAGCAGGAGAACGGACTGCCTATCAAACTGATGGGCGAAGGACAGGATTTCATGTCGATGATCATAGGCTGCGTGCTTACAGGCATTGCACTGGCAACGGTCTTCCTGAACAATGGTTCAACAGGAGGTACGGATATTATTGCTGCTTCTGTCAATAAGTATCATAACATCTCACTGGGCAATGTTCTTATTGCAGTAGATTTTTGCATCATCGGTTCATGTATGTTCTTTCCGCAATTCGGCAATTATCTGGAACGTGCTCACAAGGTTATGTTCGGCTTCTGCGTCATGGCTATGGAGAACTACGTACTTGACTACGTGATGAACGCACGTCGGGAGTCGGTACAATTTCTGATTTTCACCAAAAAATGGCAGGAGATAGCCAATGCTATCGGCATAGAGATGAATCACGGCGTTACTATCCTCGATGGACACGGATGGTATACAGGACAGGAAGTCAAGGTGCTCTGTATCCTTGCCAAGAAGAATGAGAGTCTCAATATTTTCCGTCTCATCAAAATGATTGATCCACAGGCCTTCGTATCACAGTCGAGTGTCATAGGCGTCTATGGAGAAGGCTTCGATGAGATGAAAGTGAAGGTAAAAACCCCTACCAACCCTAAAAACCCTAATAACCCTAACAACCCTACCAAATGAAAATAGTCTTCGCCACCAACAACGAGCATAAGCTCTCCGAAATACGCAGCATCCTGAACGATAGCATTGAGGTTCTGTCGCTGAAAGACATAGGCTGTGATGTAGATATACCCGAGACAGGAGCCACACTTGAGGAAAATGCCCTGCAAAAAGCGGAATATATCTACAACCATTACCACATGGATGTCTTTGCCGATGACACAGGACTGGAGGTAGATGCACTCAATGGTGCTCCGGGTGTCTATTCTGCCCGCTACGCCGCTGTGAGATATGAAGCCACTGGACAGCATTCAGCAGAACAACCTGCCAGCCACGACTCAGAGGCCAATATGACCACACTATTGAAGGAATTAGAGAATAATAACAATCGTAAGGCACGATTCCGTACTGTCATAGCGTTAATACAGAAGAAGGATGTATGCCCCTGTGGCTGTACTAGCATCAAGGAGATTCACCAGTTCGAAGGTATCGTTGAAGGTCAGATTATCAGAGAGCGTAGAGGAGGGGAGGGCTTCGGCTATGATCCCATTTTCCAACCTGACGGCTATGACCAGACTTTTGCAGAACTGGGGTTGGATGTCAAGAACCAAATCAGCCATCGGGCAAGAGCTGTGGCGAAACTATGTGAGTTTCTTAATAAAAAGTGATAAGTGATAACCGATAAGTGATGGATAAAGAATATAGTTCGAATCAACTTATAGCCATCAGGCACTTCTGTCTGACGGGCTTTTTATTGATCATTTGTCATTTATCATTCTGCCCAGCAAGGGCACAAGTAGGAACGTGGAAAGCCTATATGGCCTATCACGATATCCAGCAGATATGCAAAGCCGACGACTATCTTTTTGTATTAGCCAGCAATGACCTCTATCAGTATAACCTCAACGATCAGAGCATTACTACTTACGATAAAATAAACGGACTGAGCGATTCTTACTTGACTCATATAGCATGGAACCCTCAGGCTAAACGGCTCATTGCCATCTACCAGAATTCAAATATCGACCTCATTGACACAAAAGGCAATATTACCAATATTTCTGCCCTCTATGCAAAGACAATGACGGAAGACAAAACCATTGACAGTCTTACTATTGAAGGACCGTTTGCCTATCTCTATGCACGCTTCGGTATTGTGAAGGTGAATATGCAACGAGCTGAGATTGCCGATACCTATAGGGAAAACCATCCTGAGTATCCTACACAGCTCCCTGCCTACGACAACAGCGACTATGAAAAATACCTGTCGCTTGTACAGACCCTGTTGCCTGGCGGCCCCAACAACAACTATTTCTACGAGTCGAAGTTTGCCAACAACCTGCTCTATACCACTGGCGGATTCTTTCTTTCAGGACTTGCCGACCTGTTGCGTCCAGGAACTGTACAGGTGTGGGACGGCAATGACTGGCAGGTCTACGAAGACCACTTGGAGGCAACAACAGGTTATGATTATATTGACATCAACTGCATAGACTATGACCCTACGGACATCAGCCATGTAGCCGTAGGAGGACGCTGCGGACTCTATGAGTTCCAGAACGGCAAGCTGCTGAAGTATCACAACCAGCAGAACAGCCCGCTGAAAGGTGCAATGGATGGTTCAAATGAGTTGGGTAACAAATATACACTCGTACACGGTGTGAAGTTCGACAAGCAAGGAAACCTATGGGTCTTAAATAGTCAGGCTAATGCCACCTCGCTATTGGAACTCAAGAAGAACGGCGAATGGGAAAGTCATCACAGCAGCCTGCTGACTGACAATACGAATATGAGCCTGCAAGGTCTGCGCTGTATGATCATTGACAGTCGTGGCCTGCTTTGGTTCTGTAATTCCCATTGGAACAACCCTGCACTCTTCTGCTATAACTTCGACAACAACAACCTGCAGCGCTTCGATAAGTTCACCAACCAGGACGGCACAAACTATGTGATAGGTGGCGGCGTCAGCTGTGTCTGTGAAGATCTACAGGGAAACATCTGGGTAGGCACCAGCCAGGGACCGTTTATGATAGAACGAAGCGAAGTGGAACAGGTTGCTGGCTCAGGAACAGGTACGGCCAGTGTAGTCTTCCAGCAAATCAAGGTACCTCGCAACGACGGCAGCAACTTTGCTGACTATCTGCTCTCTGGTGTCAGCATCAGCAGCATTGTCATTGACGGCGGCAACCGCAAATGGTTCAGCACCAACGGAGCTGGCGCCTTCCTCATCAGTGCCGACAATATGGAACAGCTGCAGTATTTCACTGCCGAGAACTCCAAGCTGTTAGCCAACAATGTGATGTCGTGCAGCATCAACCAGCAGACCGGTGAAGTGTTCTTCCTGACTGAGAAAGGCCTCTGCTCGTACATGAGTGACGCTGCACAGTCGAATCCTGAAATGACAAAGGACAATGTCTACGCCTATCCGAATCCCGTCACACCCGACTACACAGGGCTTATCACCGTTACGGGCCTTTCGCTCAATGCCGACGTAAAGATTCTCTCATCGAGTGGCAAGCTCATTGCTGAAGGACGCTCCAATGGCGGACTGTTCACGTGGGACGGTAACGACAAAAACGGACATCGTGTAGCCTCTGGCGTCTATATGGTCGTCACTGCTACCTCCGATGGCAAGAAGGGAACCGTCTGCAAAATAGCCGTCATCAATTAGATGAGAAGAATCCTGACCATAAACTACCTTTTCTTTATGGTATCTTTGCTTTCACAAGCACAAGAAGTTACTGAAATGCTGATTCCAGTACTGCATATTCAAACGGTACGAAATGAAATGCCTCCATACACTGTCATCAGTGCTCCAGAGGGATGTATTGGTACCACTATCAAAGACAACAAATACGTGGCAGGAAGAATGGTTATGACCCTCAAAGCTGATACCCTGTACGATTCTGGTGAATACGAGAAAAGTGTCAGCGGCATGAGAATCAAGGTACGCGGCAATAGTACAGGAGCCTTTTTGGCCCAACGTCCCTATAAGATAAAACTCTCAAAGAAGTACGATTTACTCGGACGCACAGACCAAGAATTCAAACACAAGGAATGGGTGCTGCTGGCTATGTACACATGGAATAAGAAAATGACCAATCACGAAAGTAATATCCTGAATATTGTTGGACTGACCATAAGCCGGCTGCTTGAGAAAGAGTGGACGCCTGAATTTGACTTTGTTCATGTCATACTGAACGGAGAATACCAGGGAATGTACTATCTGATGGAATCAGTTGACAAAGGAGAGAAGCGTGTCAATATTAGTCCTGACGGCTTCTTGCTGGAACACGATGTCTTCTGGTGGAACGAAAAAGTATATTTCAAGACTGATCAACAGAGTCATGATAGTGGTTACACCTACAAATACCCAGACCCTGATAATGTGAACGACTCTATTCAAAGTGTAATCTCAGACTATATGAACCAAATAGAGCACAATATCCTTTTCTCTGAAGACATAGACCTGCTGTCGTTTGCCAAATGGCTGCTCATACATGACATTCTTGGAACTGACGATGCTGCTGGCTGCAACAGATATCTGTGTAAATATGACATGTGCACTTCATTGTTACAAATGGGGCCGCTGTGGGATTTCGACTCAATCTTCAGAAGCGATGGTTGGAGTTCTTTGCATCATTACGAATCGTTCTTCTATCCTCGGCTATTACAAAGAACAGATTTCAGAGACATCTATTGCAAGCTATGGAAACAAGTAAGACCCCATTTGTTTGAGCGTATTCAAAACGAACTGAAGCAGGTGTGGAATCAATATGGAGAAGTATTTGATGAAAGCATGAAACTGCATCAGACCAAATATCCCAGTGAAGGCCACCAAAGTTTCATATCACAGATTGAAGAAGTCAAGGAAAAACTGTACAGAAGAATAGAGATAGTTGATTCACTTATGTTGACTGATTTCAATGTTAACTGCATTAACCATCCTATTTATAACTCTCGTTCGAATACGTACCTAATAGATATGCAAGGACGAAAACACCAGCAAACGCCATATCAAAGACTCACAAAAGGCATCTACATCTATCATGGAGAAAATAAGAAAATAGTCATTCAATAAGCAAAATGTCAATCAAAAGCAAGACAGCACTGTTCACCGACAAGACATTCATGAAGTTTGTCTTGGTAGGTATAGTCAACGTAACGGTTGGAGCAACGATTATGTTTGTCTTCTACAATGTTTTTCACTTTAGCTATTGGGTATCATCAGCATCCAACTATTTCTTTGGCAGCATTGTCAGTTATTTCCTTAATAAGTATTTTACTTTCAAATTCCATGAAAAAGGGTGGTGGTCTATCGTTAAGTTCACACTTAATATATTTGTTTGCTATATAATTGCCTATAGCATCGCAAAACCGATGATGCAATGGATGCTATCCGATTTTAGCATGATAGTCCAAGAGAATGTCTCAATGGCCGTGGGTATGTGCCTGTTTACAGCATTGAATTATTTAGGTCAACGGTTCTTTGCTTTTCATGAATAACATCAAATCCATCACAAGAAACAAAAGTTTACCCACCCTTATTACTGCCTCAGCCTGGCTTCAGGGGTGAGAGGACGGGACTTCGTTGGTGCAAGGTCCAAAGCGAATGGGAAAAAGGTGGAGGATAAAACGCTTTTGTCTATACGAAAAACACCTTGCGGCTATACGCAAATCACCTTGCGCCTTTGCACAAAATCTCCTCGCCTGTACGCAAAAACAAACGGCAATTTTTCGAAACTATAACAGGAACAAGCCACGCGAATGCTAAACCGGAAACGCCATGAAGGGGCAAAAAAAATAAACCCAGGGCGTTGCCCTGGGTAAATAAACGTAGTAACCATCGTCCTAAAGGTGCAAAAGCCAATTTCTGCAGCATTGATTCTTAACTTAGCTCAAGCATCCTTTCTATAGGCTTTACAGCCTCTTTGGCTATCTCAGGATCAATCTCTATTTGAGGACTTTCAGTCATTAAGCAATCATAAACCTTTTCCAGCGTGTTCATCTTCATATACTGACACTCGTTACAGCTGCATTCCAGGCCGCTCTCGCTGATTTCAGGAGGCACAGGGATAAACAGCTTGTCAGGACAAGTACGCTGCATCTCGTGAAGAATACCGGCCTCTGTAGCCACAATAAACTGCTTCTCATCACTCTGCTGAGCATACTTCAGCATCGTTGCCGTACTTCCTTTCACATCAGCAATAGCAAGAACAGGTGCCTTACACTCCAGATGAGCCATTACTACAGCATCGGGATACTGTTGTTTCAATTCCAGTATTTTTGTTACTGAGAAACGCTCATGCACATGACAACCACCATTCCACAGCAGCATCTGCCTACCCGTCACTTCGTTGATATAGTTTCCCAGGTTATAGTCGGGTCCGAAAATCAGCTTCGCATCTTGTGGCAACTGATCTATCACTTTCTTCGCATTGCCGGAAGTAACAACCACATCGGTCAGTGCCTTTACTGCAGCAGTTGTATTGACATAAGACACCACCTGATAACCAGGATGCTCATCCTTGAATTTCTTCAGGTCCTCAGCCTTGCAGGAGTCAGCCAGAGAGCAGCCTGCATTCAAGTCAGGACAGAGCACGGTCTTCTCTGGTGAAAGCAACTTACAAGTTTCCGCCATAAAGTGCACGCCACACATCACCATCACTTTTGCATCTGTCTCAGCAGCCTTGCGGGCCAAGGCTAACGAGTCGCCTACAAAGTCGGCTATCTCTTGAATATCGCCTACTGTGTAATAATGTGCCAGGATGATGGCATCTTTCTCCTTGCACATTCTGCGAATCTCAGCTTTCAGGTCTTTTTCCTTTTTCAACATCACATTATCTTTTTATTTTCTTTTTTTATTTTGAAATGAAAAGTAGAAATGATTGGTATGATGTGGCGTTGATTCGTTGATAAGTATTTGCACTTTTTCTTGGCTGGTAACTTTTCAACTTGTGGTTTTCCATTGTCCACACACGCTGTTCATATTAACTGACTGGCTTATTGACAGCTGCATCAGTTATCCACAATTTCTAAATTTGGTGCAAATTTAATAAGTTTATATCTTTTTCCATCAAAAAAGCGTGGAAAACTTTCAAAAAACTAAAGAATAACGTTGTTAATATGCCCATACCACCTCTTTGCGAATGTAATTATGTGAATAAAAAGTGAGTTATCCACAGGTTTATCCACACACTTTTCCACAATTGTGACCAAATTTAAAGCTTGTGAAACATATATAAATAAGCTGTGACTGTTTTTTTCATAATTTTGCAGCAGAAAAACCTAACCATCATTTAATATGAGAAGAATTATATCACTATTCACGATGTTGAGTGTGGCCTTTGTTGCTTGGGCAGCAGAGCCGTTTATCGTATTTCAGCCGCAGGATAATGCATTAAGAATTACAAGTGCCAAAATCATTGTTGAAAAGAATGAGCATGCTTGTGTGCAGCATGCTGTTAACAATCTGACTACTGACCTTCAGAAGGTAACAGGGCAGGGCAGGGTAGATGCTGACGTTACTATTTTAATAGGTACGTTAGGAACAAACAAGCAAATAGACCAATGGGTGCGCAAAGGTGTATTGCCTGACCTGAAAGGTAAAATCGAGAAATATATCATAAAGACTATTGACAATCAGCTTGTCATTGCCGGTAGCGATAAGCGTGGAACAGTGTTTGGTATCTACGAATTGTCGCAGCAGATAGGTGTATCACCTTGGTACTATTGGGCTGATGTACCTATTATCCATCGCGATGAGTTGTTTGTTAAGAGCGGTGAATATACGGACGGTGAACCGAATGTTCGCTATCGTGGACTCTTTCTCAACGATGAGGCTCCTTGTTTGACTACATGGGTCAAGAACACATTTGGTACAGATTACGGCGGTCATGAGTTCTATGAGAAAGTGTTTGAACTGATTCTCCGTCTGAAGGGAAATTTCCTTTGGCCCGCCATGTGGGGATGGGCTTTCTATGCCGATGATCCTGAGAATTCAAAGCTTGCCGACCAGATGGGTATTATCATTGGCACCAGTCATCACGAGCCTATGGCACGAAACCATCAGGAGTGGGCACGTCACCGTAGGGAGTATGGTGCATGGAACTACGATACCAATCAGCAAGTACTCGACCGTTTCTTCCGTGAGGGCATCGAACGAATGAAACATACTGACGACATTGTGACTATTGGCATGCGTGGTGATGGCGATGAGGCCATGAGTAAGGATGCTGATACGAAGCTTCTGGAAAAGATTGTTGAGAACCAGCGTAAGATCATCAAGGAGGTCACGGGTCGTCCTGCCAAGGAGACAACACAAGTATGGGCACTTTACAAAGAAGTTCTTGACTATTATGATAAAGGTATGCGCGTGCCTGACGATGTGCTTATCCTGCTTTGCGATGACAACTGGGGCGACATCCGTCGAGTGCCGAATTTGAAGGAACGTCAGCATCCTGGCGGCTGGGGACTCTATTATCATGTTGACTATGTGGGTGCTCCCCGTAATTCCAAATGGTTGAACGTCACCCCTTCTCAGAATATGTGGGAGCAGCTGACGTTGGCTTCTGATTATGGACTGGATCGTATGTGGGTGTTGAATGTAGGCGACCTGAAACCAATGGAATATCCTATCACACTGTTCATGGATATGGCATGGAATCCGCGTTCCGTCAGTCCTGATGTGGTTTCTACCCACACCCGTCCCTTCTGTGTTCAGCAGTTCGGTGAAGACCAGGCCGACGAGGCAGCTCGCATCCTGAATCTTTGTTGCAAGCTTGCCGGTCGTTCTACGGCTGAGATGCTCGATGCACGTACCTATAATGTAAAGACAGGAGAATGGAATCAGGTAGCTAATGAGTATATGCGCTTGGAGGCTGAGGCTCTGCGTCAGTATCTCACCCTGCAACCACAGTATCGTGATGCTTACCAGCAGATTATTCTCTTCCCAGTACAGGCCATGTCGAACATTTATCAGATGTATTATGCTCAGGCCATGAACCGTTGGCTGTACGAAAAAGGTGATGCCGAGTGTAATGTTTGGGCTGATCGTGTAGCAGAAGCCTTTCATCGTGATTCCTTACTCTGTGCTTCCTACAATCACGATATTGCTGGTGGAAAGTGGAACGGCATGATGATTCAGAAGCATATAGGTTATCGTTCATGGAACGATAATTTCCCTCGTGACATCCTGCCTCGTACTTCTCGCATAGAAGAGCCTCAGGCTGGTGGCTTCACTTTTGAAATGCAGGGTGGGGTAGTGGTGATGGAAGCAGAACACTATTACGAATCCAAGGCTGCGCCAAACACTCAGTGGACGGTCATTCCTTTCATGGGCCGTACACGTAGTGCCATGACTTTGATGCCTTATACAGAAGGTAACGTGAAGGGTTCATCGCTGACCTATCGTTTCCGTGCTCCTCAGGATAAAAAGATGGTACGTGTAAGAGTAGTGACAAAATCCACACTCGACTATCTGAACAAGGGTGGCTTGACGTTTACCGTTCAGTTGGATAATGGAGAACCACAAACCGTCAACTTCAATCAGCGTCTGAACGAGAACCCAGAGAACATCCATTCCGTTTACTATCCCACTGTAGCACGCCGTGTGGTAGAGAGTGTGGTCACGCTGCCTGCTGGTAGTTCCGCGGATGTCCACTCGCTGACGCTCAGCCCTCAGGATCCTGCCATCGTTTTCGAGAAAGTCATCGTCGAGGCTGAAGGTCATGAGTGGCAACCATCCTATCTCTTTGGCAACGAGTCCGACTACACCCGAAAGTAGTCAGTGTATTCTCAAAAATAGAAAAAAACAGCCGGAAGTTTTGTGCTTTCGGCTTTTTTGTGTACATTTGCAACCGAATTGATTTACTTCGACATGGAAGAGCTTACTGGAAGATACATCAATCCCTACACCGACTACGGCTTCAAGTACCTTTTCGGCACTGAGCCTAACAAGGAGTTTACACTTGCCCTCATCAACGCATTGCTGCGGGGCAAGGAGGTCATCAAGTCGCTTACTTTGCTGCCTACAGAGCAGCTGGGCGATACTCAGGAAGATCGTCGTGCCGTTTTCGATGTATACTGCGAAAACGAGAAGGGAGACAAGATTATCATTGAGATGCAAAAGGCAGACCAGCAATATTTTAAGGATCGGAGTATCTATTATTCTTCTTTTCCCATCCGTCAGCAAGGTTTGAAAGGTAGTTGGCGCTTCGGCCTGAAAGCCGTCTATACCATCGGTATCCTCGACTTCGTATTCGATGAAGACCAGGACGATGAAGAATACTACCATCACGTAGTAAAACTGATGGACGTGAAGAAAAAAGAAGTGTTTTACGACAATCTGACCTACATCTACTTGGAGATGCCTAAGTTCAAGAAGACAGAGGCCGAGTTGGATTCACTCTTCGATAAGTGGCTCTATGCCTTGAAGAATCTTCCGAAGCTGTTGGAACGGCCTGCTGCACTGCAGGAGCGCATCTTCAAAAAGTTCTTCGATGTGGCTGAGACAGCCAACCTTTCAAAGGAAGAATTTGCCAAGTATTTCGAGAGCGAGAAAGTCTACTATGATATGGATGGAGCTTTTCGTACTGCAACTGCCAAAGGTTTGGCCCAAGGTATAGCTCAAGGTATGGCTCAAGGTATGGCCAAAGGTTTGGCTCAAGGTATCGAACAAGGCAGAGAAGAGTCCAAACGTGAGAACGCAAGTAGGATGAAAGCTCTTGGGCTAACACCAGATGTAATAGCACAAGTAACTGGTCTTTCAGAGGAAGAAATAAAACAGTTATAAATCATAATTTCATTATCTGACAAAGTAATGACTGGATGTCCTCTTTCTATGAAAGGATTATGTTAAAATAGAACAAGGATATTAATAAAAACGAAATCATTTCTTTATTTGAGAAAAAAAGGCCTAATTTTGTGGGCTGAAAAATCAAAATAGGAAAGAGAATGAAGAAAATAGTTCTATTGATACTTACCTGCCTGTGCTTGACTGTCTATGCACAGGATTCTACACAGACAGATACACTGGCAACAATCAAGTTTGGTTATCTGAGCTATCAGCGTGCGCTGCAGCAGATGCGAGGCTACGAAGAGGCTCAGCAGAGCCTGTTGCAGCTACGTGCTCAATATAATGCTGAACTTCGACGTGTGGAGGAAGACTTCAACCGCAAGTACGAGGAGTTCTTAGAGGGTCGTGCCGACTTTCCTCCAACCATCCTGCGTAAACGGCAGACTGAACTACAGGAGATGATGGATCGTAACATTGCTTTCCGTGAACAGAGCAAGCGCGAACTAGCCGATGCCGAGGAAAAGGTGATGGAACCTCTCCGCAAGAAGCTTCGCGAAACCATTGCCCTCGTGGCAGTGCAACAGGGCTTTGCTTTTGTGCTCAATACTGATTCCGATGCCTGCCCTTACATCAATCCCCTCCTTGGTCAGGATATTAATGACGAGGTCAATGAACAACTGAATTCAGTTCATAGTTCATTATAGTTCATAGTTCATAATTCATAGTTCATAGTTCACTACAGTTCATAGTGCATAATTCATAGTTCATAGTTCACAATAGTTCATAGATTGAAGCCCTGATGTCACCAATAGGAATTTTCGACAGCGGTTATGGCGGTTTGACCATCCTTCACGGCATTCGCCAGTTGCTACCCGAGTACGATTATCTGTATCTCGGCGACAATGCCCGTACGCCATACGGTCCCCGTTCGTTCGATGTGGTTTATGAATTTACCCGTCAGGCTGTTCAGAAGCTTTTTGAGTTGGGATGCCGTTTGGTCATCCTGGGATGCAACACTGCCTCGGCTAAGGCGCTACGTAGCATTCAGCAGAACGACCTGCCCAAGATTGATCCTGATCGCCGCGTATTAGGTGTCATCCGTCCTACGGCTGAAGTCATCGGAATGCTGACGAAGACGCGCCATGTTGGGGTACTGGCTACTGAGGGTACGATCCGCAGTGAGAGCTATAATCTGGAAATCCATAAACTGTGGCCCGACATTCAGGTCTCTGGAGTGGCCTGTCCGTTTTGGGTGCCATTGGTAGAATACAACGAGGCCGACTCCCCTGGTGCCGATTATTTTGTGAAGAAACGTATAGACCAGATGATGCGTCTGGATCCTCAGATTGATACCATCATCCTTGGCTGCACCCACTATCCACTGCTCATGCCGAAAATACTGAAGTACTTGCCTCAGGGTGTGCGCGTTGTGCCTCAAGGCGAATATGTGGCCGAGAGCCTGAAAGACTATCTGGAGCGTCACCCGCAGATGGAACAGTGTATTTCTAAGGGAGCCTCCGTTCGTTATTTCACCACCGAGAGTCCTGAACGCTTTGAGGAGCAGGCACGTGTCTTCCTGCACGAACCTGTTCAAGTTGAGAAAGTCACTCTGGAATAGTCCTCTTTTCAAGAAGGTTACTGACAGTAAAGCGAAAAAAAGTAACAAAGAAAGCAAATTTTTTACTTTTCACTTTTCACTTTTCACTTTTTTTTGTACCTTTGCAGCCGAATTCGTACATTGGACGATGGTGTAATGGTAACACTACAGGTTTTGGTTCTGTCATTCCCGGTTCGAATCCGAGTCGTCCAACACCCTTTCCCCCTTCATCTCTTTTGTTGTATTAGTCTCTTCAAGATATGTTCTGATGTCCTGCTGCATGCGTCTGAACGGTTCCGAGAGAATGTAGCCGTTGTTCTTCTTCAGCATGGCCTTCACGTCCTGCAACGAGTTTTCGTAGCAGGTCATTTCGTTGCGCTTCTGTGTCTTGTGGGCTTGCGAATGATAGATCTCCTGCTGTCGCTCCTGGCGTAGCAGATTACATACTTTCGAAAGGATGGGTGCAGCTATGGTGTCGAACAGGTGATGACCCTGGATATATAAATAGGTAGTCTGGGGTGTTACTCCCAGATTCTTCAGTTCCTGTTTCAATGCCAGGAACTCCTCCTTTGCGTTTGGGAACTGCCGTTGCAGGTCTCTCACCTTCACGCCTACCTTCCGTCTCAGGTTGATCAGTGAGGGTTCAGGTGACAGTACTGAAAAACCACCTGGGTCGGCTATGCGGTTGAAGTCGCTGATGGAGAACTTGGAATAGTTTCCGTTCCTATAGAGCATAATGCTCCAGATGAACAGCGGGAACACAGCCTCGGAGAACTGGCTGAAATAGTCGCGGAAGTCGAATATCCGGTGGTCATTCAGAGTCACGCTCACACAGACGTTGTGCAGGCTTGGTGCATAGCACTGGTAGTTCTCTATTGCGTAGACATAGGTGTGGAACACGTAAGGACTGCCCAGTATCTTCTTCGATGTGTGAGTACGTCCTTGCATCAGGTAGTCATAGTCTGCATCCACACAGGCTATCATGTCGCGTCCCAATGGTTCACCTTCCAGAAAGTTCATCAGCACCGATTTCTTACCTCTTGTCAGATTCACCTTCGATGGCAGCATCACTTCGAAATATCGTTTGTCGTCCTCGAAGGGACTGAGCACAGTACGCCAGAAGTAAATGTCATCATAACTCTCGACGTAGGCAACAATCCTGCGTCTCGACTGTTTTGACTTCAGCGCGTTTGCAGCCTCGAAGTACTGGCTGTTGATATTGTCCCTTAACCGGCTCTTCATGCTTGCTCTATACTTCTATGTCGCTCACTTCCGTCACAGCATCCACCCATCCGTTCATCACCACGGCAGGCGAGTGGGTTGTCAGTATAATCTGTACGTTAGGGTTCAGTTCCAGGCAGAGGTCAATCAGCTGTTTCTGCCATTCTATGTGCAGACTCACCTCAGGCTCGTCCATGAATAGCACATAGGGCTGTTCGTCCTCAACGAGTACAGTCAGCAGGATGGCCAGCATCTGCTTCTCGCCCGAGGACAGCTGGTAGGGCAGCAGTGTCTCACCAATCTGCGTGAAGCGTATCTCGTTCTCTGTACGCACCATGCGTTTACCAGTCTCACGAAACAAATCGTCCACCATATCCTGAAACCTCGTCTTTTTCTGTGATAGCAGCTGCGCAGCATCCATCTTGCCTTGCTGAAGCTGTTCGATGATTCGGTTGCCTATGTTCACCTGATAGTCCAGGTATTTTCGCTGCAGGTTGTAAAGTTGTATGTCCAGCAGTGAGAACCCGTTACTGTTCCCGGCATACGAAGCAAGAGGTTGTCTCAGTAAAGCCTCGCTCTCGGTGAGTGTCTGCGAGAGATTGCTGTCCAATGACCTAATCATGTCATAGCGTATCCATCTTGCATCCTCTGGTACTACTTCCAGCTTCACGCCCTTCAGCATGTGGCTGGGAAACTCGCCGCCGGCGCTCAGTCCCTTCACCACCTTGTTCAGGATGGTAGACTTACCCACGCCGTTGATGCCGCTCAGGATGTTCACCTTCGGCGACAGTTCCCACACAATGTGTTTCTTCCCGCTCCAGAGCGAGTCAATCTCTATCCGTCTGATGTAGTCTGCATATTTTTGCATAGTCCTCATGGTTTTCTTATTGATGTTGCAAACTTACACAAAAAAACTGAAAGTAACAAACAATCTCAAATTTTTTTGGCTTTTTACTCACTTATTCGTAACTTTGAGCTTCGCTCTAAGTTCCTCTCGTTCGAAAAAGCTCAAATAAATTTGGCTTTTTACTCACTTATTCGTAACTTTGAGCTTTGCTCTAAGTTCCTCCCGTTCGAAAAAGCTCAAATAAATTTGGCTTTTTACTCACTTATTCGTAACTTTGCACCTTGTATGGAACAGCTATTACACTATACTTGGAAACACAAGCTCTTTCCGCTGCACGAGCTGAGCACTACTGACGGAAGGCCGGTGGAAGTGATTGACCCCGGATTACACAACCGCAATGCCGGTCCTGACTTCTTCAATGCGAAGGTGAAGATTGGTGGTACATTGTGGGTGGGTAATGTGGAGATTCACGACCGTGCCAGCGACTGGTATCTGCACGGACACGACAGTGACCAGGCCTATAACAATGTGGTGTTGCATGTGTGTGGGGTAGTGGATCGTGACGTTATGACAGCCGATGGGAAGTATCTTACGCAGATGCAGCTGGACGTTCCTGCCCATGTGCAGGAACACTATGAGGAACTGCTGCACACCGATCAGTACCCCCCTTGCTACAAGATTATCCCAGACCTCTCGCGGCTGACCGTTCATTCTTGGATGTCAGCCTTGCAGACCGAGCGTCTCGAGCAGAAGACACAGGCCATCAGCCACAGGGCAGAACTGATGGGCGGCTCATGGGAAGACGCCTATTTCGTCACCCTGGCACGCAACTATGGCTTTGGCATCAATGGTGACACGTTCGAGCAATGGGCCATGAACGTACCGTTGAGGGCCGTAGACCGCCATCGTGATGATTTGTTTCAGGTAGAGGCTATCTTCATGGGGCAAGCCGGCCTTCTGGACCTCGAGGCAGTACCTGCCCACTACCAGAAAGATGCACTGAACGACGGCTATTTCAGTCGGCTGCGCAATGAGTACCTCTATCTGGCTCATAAGTTCCAGATGAAGCCACTGTCACCCTCACGATGGCAGTTTGCAAGAATGCGTCCACAGGGATTCCCCCATATCCGCCTGTCCCAGTTGGCATGTCTCTACCATGAGCGCAAGGCAAGTCTCAGCTCACTGATTGAGTGCGAGACCGTTGACCAGTTGCGAGAGTTGCTGCGTTCGCAGGTGACTCCCTATTGGGAAACTCATTATACATTCGGTTCGCTCAGTGCCAGGAACGAGAAGCATCTCAGCACGGGCTCTCTCAACCTGCTCATCATCAATACGGCCATCCCCGTGCTCTTTGCCGTGGGGCGCCATAGGCAGAAGGAAACGCTCTGCGACCGCGCCTTCGACCTGCTGGAGCAGTTGAAGCCCGAGAACAACTACATCATCCGTATGTGGCAGCAGTGCGGACTGGACGTAGCGTCGGCAGGCGATTCGCAGGCCCTCATTCAGCTGAAGAAGGAATACTGCGACCGCAAGGAGTGCTTACGCTGTCGCATCGGTTATGAATACCTGAAAAGATAAAGACGTGAAGAGTAGAGTAAAAAGGTAAAAGAAGATGAAATATTGTTTTGAAACACGCATGCAGGTGCGCGACTATGAATGCGACATAGAAGGCATCGTCAACAATGCCAACTACCTGCACTATTGCGAGCATACCCGACACCTCTTCCTGAAGGAGTGTGGTCTGAGTTTTGCTGAGATGCACAACAAAGGAGTTGATGCCGTTGTGGCTCGTATGCAACTGCAGTACAAGGTCCCGTTGCGTCCCGACGATGAGTTCTTTTCCCGTCTGCGTCTCACCAAGGAAGGCATCAAGTTCATCTTTCATCACGACATTTTCCGTGCCAGCGACGAGCAGCTTTGCTTTCGCGGAAAGGTAGAGCTAGTGTGCATCGTCAACGGACGGCTGGCCGACAGTCCGGACTACAACCAGGCATTCAGCAAATACATTGAGCCATGACCGATCAGGAAATATTCCATACCATTGCCTTGACCCGTCTCACCGGGTTCAACAGCCAGGCTACCTTGCTCCTCTATCGCACCTTGGGCAGCGGGCAGGCAGTCTATGAGAACCGGGCCGACATAAGCCAGGTGGTGAGTGACTGCTCGCCACGGCTGGTTGATACACTGAAAAACTGGGACGAGGCACTGAAGCGTGCGGCAGCCGAGATGGAGTTTATAGCGCGTCACAACATCCAGGCACTGACATTGTTCGATGCCCTCTATCCCCGCCGTCTGGCTGATTGTGCCGATGCGCCGGTGGTGCTCTATTACAAAGGAACAGCCGATCTCAACCAGTCGCGCGTCATCAACATCGTCGGCACACGCCGCTGCACATCCTACGGACAGGACCTTGTGCGCCGTTTCATTGACCAGCTGAAGGAACAGTGTCCCCATGTGCTCATAGTCAGCGGGCTGGCCTATGGCATTGACATCTGTGCCCACCGCCATGCCTTGCAAAGAGAGTTCGAGACCGTCGCCGTTCTGGCCCATGGGCTCGACACCATCTATCCAGGCCATCACCGTCAGACGGCTGTGGAGATGATCAGCCATGGAGGTCTGCTGACGGAATACATGTCACAGACAGAGCCGCTGCCCAACAATTTCCGTCAGCGCAACCGTATTGTAGCAGGCATGAGCGACGCCACCATTGTGGTGGAAAGTGCAGAGACAGGAGGAGCACTCATCACCGCACGCATAGCACAGGACTACGGACGCGACGTGTTGGCTTTCCCAGGTCCCGTAGGTGCTCCTTACAGCGTAGGCTGCAACCAGCTCATACGCAGTAACCGGGCAGCACTCATCACCTCTGCCGACGATTTTCTCGAAACCATGGGGTGGCAGACGGAGGCGACAAGAGCCAAGGCCGTGGCAACGGGTATAGAACGGCAGCTGTTCCCCGAGCTCACAGAAGAAGAGAAGCTCATCGTCACACAGTTGCAGCAGGCCGGCGACCTGCAACAGAACATGCTCTCCGTGAGAACCAACCTCCCTATAGGCCGGCTGAACGCACTCCTCTTCCAATTAGAGATGAAGGGAATAGTGCGACCTTTGGCAGGCGGCAGTTACCATTTGTTAGCGTAAAGAAGAAAAAGCAAGCAATCCATGAAGATAGGACCGATAGACTTAGGCGAACGGCCAGTGCTCCTTGCACCAATGGAGGATGTCACCGACATAGGTTTCCGGAAGCTGTGCAAGCGATTTGGCGCGGCTATGGTATATACAGAGTTCGTGAGTGCCGAGGCACTCATCCGTGATGTCAGCTCCACAGTCAGGAAACTCACCATCAGCGACGATGAGCGGCCAGTGGGCATACAGCTCTATGGACGCGACGTCGATGCCATGGTCGAGGCAGCCAGGATTGTCGAGGCAGCAGGTCCCGACATCATCGACCTCAACTTCGGCTGCCCTGTCAAGAAAGTGGCAGGTAAGGGAGCCGGTGCAGGCATGTTGCAGAATGTACCCAAGATGCTCGAGATCACCACGAAGATAGTGCAGGCGGTGAAACTGCCCGTCACCGTCAAGACCCGTCTGGGCTGGAACCACGAGCAGCTCATCATCACCACCCTCGCCGAGCAGTTGCAGGACTGCGGCATACAAGCGTTGACCATTCACGGACGCACCCGTTCACAAATGTACACAGGAGAGGCCGACTGGACACTGATAGGTGATGTGAAGTCCAATCCGCGCATCCATATCCCCATCATCGGCAATGGCGACATCCACTCCCTGGACGAGGCCGATGCAGCATTCCAACGCTACGGCGTCGACGGCGTCATGATAGGTCGTGCCACCTTCGGCTGCCCTTGGATATTCAGCAGGGAGCAGCTCACGTTCAGTCAGAAACTTGACATCCTCGAAGAGCAGCTCCGCATCAATGTGCAGCGCATAGACGAAAAGCGAGGCATCCTCCACACCCGCCGCCATCTGGCAGCCACACCCATCTTCAAGTCCATCCCCAATTTCCGATCGACACGCATAGCCATGCTCCGCGCCGAGACCATGGAAGAACTCATGCAGATACTTGAAAACTGTAGAAGACAGTTGGCATAAACAGCGTTGTCAAAATAATTATCCGCTTTTTTCATGGTTATTTCAAAAAATATGCGTATTTTTGCAGCCGTCTAATGAACGAACCAACCATCAGGCTGAGCAGTCTCAGCATAGGCTACAGAACCAAGAACGAACTCAAGGTAGTGGCACAAGGCATCGATGCTGCCATCAACAGCCGACAGCTCACCTGTCTGATAGGAGCCAACGGCGTTGGCAAGTCCACGCTGCTGCGCACCCTCTCGGCCTTCCAGCCCCGTCTGGGCGGCGACATACTGCTCATGGGACGTAGCATCGACAGCTACAGTCCTCAGGAGCTGAGCCGGCTCATCGGCGTCGTGCTGACCGAGAAGCCATCCCTGCGCAACATGACTGTGTCGGCACTGGTAGGCCTGGGACGCTCCCCCTATACCGATTTCTGGGGGAGGCTGGGTACCGACGACCGCCGCATTGTCGACGAAGCCATCAGCCTTGTAGGCATAGACCATCTGCGCCATCGTCAGGTCGATACCCTCAGCGATGGAGAGCGCCAAAAAGTGATGATAGCCAAGGCGCTGGCACAGCAGACCCCCGTGGTGCTGCTCGACGAGCCTACCGCCTTCCTCGACTATCCCACCAAGGTAGAGACCATGCTGCTGCTGCGGCGCATCTGCCGCCAGGCCGGCAAGACCGTCTTCCTCTCCACCCACGACATGGAGCTGGCCTTGCAGACTGCCGACATGCTGTGGCTCATGGACCGCCACAACGGGCTCCACGTAGGCACAGCCCGTCAGTTGGCCGACAAAGGCATCCTCTCGGCGTTCATCGACCGTGAGCAGGTGACGTTCGACAGACAATCCATGAGCATCAGAGTGAAAGGCTGAGACCGTGCAGACACAAGCCGTCAAAGCCATGTGAAACCATAAAGGAAAAGAGCACAATGATATTCGGACACGGAGACGATACCTACCGATATGGCAGCAACATCAAGTACAACTTCAGTTCCAACATTCCGGCTTTTGCCGACCTTTCAGGACTGAAGGCCCATTTGGCATCTAGCCTCGATGTCATCAGATCCTATCCCGAGCCCGAGGCACGCCGCCTCGAGGAGTTGCTAGCAGCAGAAGAAGGCATCACCCCCCAGCAGGTACTCGTCACCGCAGGCGTCACCGAGGCCATCTACCTCATAGCCCAGCTTTACCGTGGCTACACCTCCATCATCCCTCAGCCCACGTTCAGCGAATATGCCGATGCCGCCATGGCCCACGGGCACGTCGTCACCTATTACAACAAAGAGCTGAACCACACCCCCGACCGGCGGCTCTTCTGGATATGCAATCCCAACAATCCCACGGGCTATGTCATGCAGAAAGAGCTCATCAGCCACATCGTCCGTCAGCAGCGCGAGAACGTCTTCGTGGTCGATCAGTCCTACGAGGACTACACCCTGCAGCCCATGCTGAAGACCTGCGAGATGCAGGACTGCACCAACCTGATACTGCTCCATTCCATGACCAAGCGCTATTGCATCCCCGGCTTGCGCCTCGGCTACATCACCGCCTCACCCATCATTGTCGACCGTCTGCGCATGATCCGTCAGCCCTGGACGGTCAATGCCCTTGCCATCGAGGCAGGCGAGTACCTGGTGAGCAACCATGTCGAAGTGATACCCGACCGTAACGGCTACCTGGAAGAGGCAGCGCGGCTCCACGAAGAGCTCAACCAGCTGGGGAGAATGTTGTTCGTCGAGTCGGAAACCAATTTCATGTTAGGATACCTGGAAAACCTTTCCGCCCGCGAGCTCAAGCAGTGGCTCATCGACCGCTATGGCATCCTCATCCGCGACGCCTCCAATTTCTACGGGCTGGGAAACAACTGCTTCCGCGTTTCTGCCCAGACATCCGAACAGAACGTATTGCTGGTCGAGGCCATCCGTGAGTTCCTCGAGCAGACCTGACAGAACATCCCTCTCGACCTTTTCCTGTAGAGACATCACCCATATATTCATACTGATTACAACAATCGGAACAACAAACCCATTATGAACGACAAAGAAGTGTATTGCCCCGAATGCGGGTGTGACGAAGTAACCATCTACGACGATGGCTATTGCCAGTGCAATGGCTGCGGATACGAGTGGTATGTGGAATAGTCATTATGAAGAAGTGAGACACAATGCGCCTATATCCATGGTGATTAAGCGATACATGGATAAGGGCGGTGGCAAAGTGATAGCATCGCGCCAGGAAATAAAAAGACGATTCTATGGTTTGGACTGGAGATACCAGAAACAGATCTTGTTCGCCTTCCTGCAATCAGGCAAGACCGACAGGGAATGGGCTTACGGAAGATTGTACAGTGTCTGGGATGACTGTTTTATACCCGTCCTCCAAGAGCTATGGGAGCGGTATCATGAGAAACATTTGTCGTGGCTTGTCATCAGGTTCTGCCCGGTAGCTTATTTGAAGAAGGAATTTGTGAGCCTGAGTGAAGGAAGAAACTATTTCTTTCTATATCAACGGCTAGCCGGTGAAGAGGATTTTGTATTAGACTTGACAAGGCTGAACGAAGCAGATCTGCTGTCTGTCTGGCTTCACAACGGAAAAGTCATTCCGCAAGCCGGGGTGTGGGATTTGTTCTTCCTCATATTATACAAGCTAAGCAAGGGAGTCTATCAGTTCAGGGCATGGAAAGCCCTTGATTCGGATTTGAGTATCCCTAGTCTCACTATATTCGATACCCCTATCATGCAAGCATTGTTCAATGTCGTCAGAGATGAACTTGATGACTTTGACCTTATGGAAAGTCTGAGTGAATGGATCCATAAGGTTTCAAAAAGCTTCATCAAAGACTATGGGAATGTAGACGAGATTTACCATCCGAAGGATGAGGAATACAAACGTAGATTCATAAAGGAGCATTGTTTGAAAAATATCGATTCTGAGTACAGGAGCGTTTTGGATTCAATAGACGTTACTGACCAGCAAGCAGTTTTAGATATTCTTGACCAAAGACACAAAAAGCACGCCCATGAAGAGATAGTGAAGCGTACAATGGCATCCAACCAGAAGCAGAGCTGTCCGGAAGAGCCTGATCCCTGCATGTTTCTCAATATCTTCAAAACTTGAAAACAACTGCAGCATCCAGCTGCAAGCCTTGTGGAAATTTGGATATGACGGAAAAAGGTTGTAATTTTGCCGCGAGAAGAAAAACAAGAGTAATATGGGCGAAGACTTCATGATTGATTTCGGTCCTGTTGAGGACAAAATGCAGGGCATTATCAAAGTGATCGGCGTTGGTGGCGGAGGATGCAATGCCGTTAGGAACATGAACGACGAAAAGATACCTGGTGTCACCTTTGCCGTGTGTAACACAGATAGCAAGTCACTGGCTCCGTCGCCTGTCCCAACCAAAATTCTGTTGGGCGAAGGGCTCGGTGCAGGCGGCAAACCTGAGAAAGGCCGTTCAGAGGCAGAGAAGAACATTGATGATATTGAGAAACTGCTGAGCGATGGTACCAAGATGGTATTCATCACCGCCAGCATGGGTGGAGGAACGGGTACGGGGGCAGCACCTGTCGTTGCCAGCGTGGCAAAGAAGATGGGTATGCTCACCATCGGAATCGTAACCATCCCTTTCCGTTTTGAGAAGAACCAGAAAATCATTCGTGCGCTGAAAGGTGTGGACGAGATGAGAAAGAATGTCGATGCCATTCTCATCATCAATAATGAACGGCTCTGCGATGTATATGCCGACACGCCGATATCCGTGAAAGAGTCGTTCGCCAGGGCTGACAATATCCTGAAGGAAGCAGTGACTGGCATATCGGAACTGATCACCGTCAATAGTAACGGCGGCATAGACCTTGACTTCTGTGACGTGGAGTCTACGATGCGTGAAGGTGGAGGTGCCATAATGGCTATGGGAAGGGCTGGCGGCGAGAAACGGGTGGAGCGAGCCATACAGAATGCGCTGCATTCGCCGCTCGTCTATGGCAACGACGTCAGCAAGGCCAAGCGTATACTCTTTAATATCTATTCGAGTGAGGAGTACCCCATCATGGTGCCAGAGATGTTGGAAATAGATGATTTCTTCAACAACCTCAACCCCTATGTTGAGGTGATCTGGGGCATATCAACAGACAACACGATCGGCGAGGATGCCAAGGTGACCATCTTGGCAACCGGGATGGAGGAAGAGCAGAACATTGACGATGAGCAGAAGGATGATGCCTATTACGAAGGGCTTATTTCCCAGCTTTACAGACCAATAACGAAACCTATAGAGGCGCCTGTCTCGGAACCCGAATTTGTGGTAGAGCCTGCCCCGGAACCCGAGCCACATGTAGCTGTGAAGCCGTCGATGATAAAAGACAAGGTCAGAGATTGGATTACGAATTTTCTCAAGGACACGGATGATTGATCATTTTTCCTGATGACAGACAGAACGCCGGAAGCCATAGCAGCAGAATTGTCCTTGCTGGTGAAGGAACTTGTCAAGGCAGGGCGCAACGACCTTTTGCTGCGCTCCATAGGTGTACCCATTATAGAGAATCTGCGTTTAGAGGCAGCTAAAAACCGTTTAAGCAGGTTGCGGATAACCAAGGACTATCGGTTCTTTCTTGTTGACTATGGGAATAAAGAAGTGGAGATGAGTCCCGTCCACAAGGCGGTCTATCTGCTGTTTCTTGCCCACCCGGAGGGAATAGAGTTCAAACGGTTACGCGATTTCCGCGATGAGCTGCTTGACTATTATATGGCGACAGCCCGTTTTATGGACAAGCAGATCATCAAGGAAAGTGTGGACATGCTGACAGATCCGCTGAACAATTCCATCAACGAGAAGTGTTCACGCATCAAAAGCGTGTTCCTCAACATGCTAGATCAGTATACGGCCAACTATTACATGATCAGCGGCCATACCCAGCGGCATGTCAACGGCTCATCCAAGATATGGTATGAACGGCTGAAAGTGATAATCCTACCTAGGGAGCTGGTACAAAACGAGGCGATGAGTTGTATCTCTCCATCAAATAGATAGCCAGCAAGACCTTCATCACCGCTACAACTGTCACAACTCGGCCACACAGGCATGATGGCTGCAATGGTCGGCCTTAATGGTCTCGTAATCTCACAAAATCTCTAAGAAAATCATTCAACCCCAATCGGTCGTTAGACTGTTTTTGAGCCGTTTCTAATGGCCGCCATTAGAAAATAGTTTTTGTATTTGGTTGTTATTCAGTTATTTATTAACTTTTGCCACGGTTTAAGAGCCAATGTTATGATGAAAGACCTGGAGATAGCCTTCACGGCAAAAGAGATAACAACCTTTGGTGGTGTGTCGCTGCTTTACAACATGCTTGACAATTGTCACTTCAAAGAAGCCTTGTCATCCGTTGGACTGCCTCAACAGGGTTCCAATCGGGGCAAGAGTCCTGAGCAACCTATATACGGTTTGTTCACAGGAGCCAGGTGTGGCGCAAGTCGCATCATCCACTGCTGGCATTTGTGGCTATCAGGCACAGGACTGGAAGAAGCCCCGCCGAATCATTATGGTCAGACAGGAAATAGATAAGCGCCGAAATTCGTAAAAGTACCTACATAACTACATAGTATGTGTGTATAACTCTGATTGCAAGCCATTTAAATGATAATTCCACCTACATAATAACTACATATTAACTACATATAACTACATAGTTGCCTACATAAAACTACATAGTTGCCTACATAAAACAACCTAGTCGCCTACATAAAACAACACACGATCAATGACAGAAGTTTTGACAGTTCCCATCAGAGAACCTGAGCACCTAGGGATGGACAGTCAAGGGTTGGAAAATCAGAAATCGAAGACTCTCTTTTCCAATGAGGATTCTCTTGCTTGGTAAACGTCGCTCTCTTACTGGATGAGAGCCACTGACATGCCTAGTTATCAGCGTTAGATTACTTGAAGAGAAACGCTAAGTCCGGCACCGAAAAAGAATTATCCACAATAATCCTGACAAAACCGGTACTTCCTATAGTTTTAATCCGAATCGGTCGTTAGGCTGTTATGCGCTAACAAACTTTCTTTTTGTCATCTGCCCCGCCGCTTTTCGATTACAATGGAACCCCATTGCGCACTCAAATCAGCAGGATATCTGTTCCAAAATGAAGGCTGTTTTCATCATTAGGCTAATGAACGATTCGGGTTTAATGGGCTCTGGAACGATGGAAGATACTGGTTAGCAACTATTCAGGACGGGAGTAGTAAATGAATTCTCTAGAGATTTCTGCAGCGCAATGGGTACTTACGATTACTAAACAGGCTTTAAAGCGTCAAATTCTCTAGAGAAAATATCGCTTGAAACAAAGATAAGCCGCGGTGAATGCCTGCTACGATTGGAGCGGAATGGGATTAAACCCCTTGCTTTCAGCCAGCTTGTATATGGCAACTGAAAAGTGTATCACTTGGCAATTGGAAAGTGGTACACTTTTCAGTTATAATCTAAAACCTGTTTGACGTTTATAGTCATTATGTAGTTAGTGATGATGTAGGTAATATGTTGTTAGAGATGATGTAGGCGATATGTAGTTAATATGTAGTTAATATGTAGTTAACATGTATGTGGCTAATCATACTAATTCACTAAAACACAAGAAGATATATCAAATGCATGTAGGTATGTAGGTGAAAACAGAAAAAATGGTGATGGAAAACAGCTCAAATTGCAACAACCTGTGCTCTTTTAACCCAAATCGGTCATTAGGCTGTCATGCGCTAACAAGCTTTCCTTTTGTCATCTGTCCCGCCGCTTTTCGATGACAATGGAACTCCATTGCGCACTCAAAGCTGCAGGACATCTGTTCCAAAATAAAGTCTGTTTTCATCATAACGCTAATGACCGATTCGGGTTCAACATGGCAACAGCACCAAGAGTTAAATCAGATTTTGAAAGCAGCAATCTAACAAAGCCTTGGTCATCAGACGCAGAGCGTCTCCCCTCGGCAGTAGAGGGTGCATGCACCCCCGGCCCCACGACCTCCGCCATGCACCCCGAGGGGTTGCCCCATCAGCATGCTAGGGCTACCCCGCAAGGTTTGATGTGAACATTTCCCTTCTATCCTCAGGTCGTTCCGACCTACGGTTCTTGGACAAGCCAAGCGAACAAGTTCGAGTCCTGAGTGGCGACTCTTATTACGTCAATGTGTTACTATGATAATTTCCTAAACAATCTGAGTTTTGTGCCATTCTGTACTATCAATGTTTGAAAGGCCGATTAATACTGAAATATTGGTTCCGGCTTGACCGTTCACCCGGTCGCTGACCTTCTGACTCGGGGTGAAGGGGGTGTGCAAATGCAAACGTTTGCATTCGCAATTCGGCAATATTACGCGCGAAAAGGAACAATGAAGGCAGATTTTATGTAATTTTGCGAAAAAGAACAATAACTAAGGTAAAGAAGCATGAAACTATTATTCAATCTGGAGTATCAAACTACGTTCGGCGAGGAACTGATGCTGAACATCCTTACCCACGGGGTAGGGGCTGAAAGCCCGTCTGCATCGGCAAACAATGTGGAGGGACCGAAGCAGAGCAACGGTGATGTGGTAGCAAGACACAAAATGTCGACGGCCGACGGACTGCACTGGAGCTGCCAGCTGACGATAGCCGAGAAGGATTGTTCCTGCATCGACTATTACTACACGCTGGTGCGAGGCGACCAGGAGCTGCGCCACGAATGGCTGGTGGCTCCCCACCGGCTGGAACTGGCTGCCAACAAGGGTGCACGCTACACCATCTACGACCACTGGAACGACATTCCTGAGGATTCCTACATGTACTCCTCGGCATTTACTGAGTGCGTGGCGGCAAGAAGGTGCAACCAGAGCGTGGCCACCGACTACGATCGCACCGTACGCATCAAGGTGCGTGCCTCGCAGCTACGCTCCAACGAACGGCTCGCCATGCTGGGCAGTACCGAGGCGCTGGGATGCTGGGAGGCGCTGGGGGCAAGGACCATGACCGAGCACAGCTGCAACGAATGGGTCATCTCTCTCAATGCCGACGTGCTGCCTGATACGTTCGAATTTAAGTTCGTGGTGCTGGACGAGGAAAACGATGTGACTCCCGTCTGGGAGAATGGAATGAACCGCACCATCTGTCTGCCGCCCATGGAGAAGGGCGAGGTGGTGGTCTACGAACTGCCGCAGGCGTGGTTCCCGGTTTATCCGTGGAAGGGAGCTGGCACGGTGATACCGGTGTTCTCGCTCCGTTCTGAGGGAAGCTTCGGCGTGGGTGACTTCGGCGACCTGAAGCTGATGATTGACTGGTGTGACAAGACTCGGCAGCGAATACTGCAGGTGCTGCCCATCAACGACACAACCAACACCCACACCTGGCAGGACTCTTACCCCTACAATGCCATCAGCATCTATGCCCTGCATCCGCAGTTCTGTGACTTCCGACAGATGCCTGCCATCAAGGACGAGGCTATCAGAAACCACTACGAGCAGCTGCGACTGGAGCTGAACGCCCTGCCTCAGATAGACTATGAACGCGTGTACGACGCGAAGATGGGCTATCTGCGACAGCTGTTCCAGCAGGAGTGGGGCTCCGTGAGCCGCCGCGAGAGCTACAAGCTGTTCTTTGAACAGAACAAGGAGTGGCTCTTGCCTTATGCTGCCTTCAGCTACTACCGCGACCTCTATGGCACGGCGGTGTTCGGGGAATGGCCCGAGGAAGCCACGCTGGCTGCCGCCACCGAACACCCCTCGGCCAAGGCGAAGAAAGAGATGCAGTTCTGGTACTTTGTGCAGTATTACCTGGACATGCAGATGCACGATGCCCATAACTATGCTCGCCAGCACAGGGTGATACTGAAGGGCGACATCCCCATTGGTATTTCACGCGACGGCGTGGAGGCCTGGGTGGAGCCGAAGTACTTCAACCTGAACGGACAGGCAGGAGCACCGCCCGACCCGTTCTCGGCCGACGGGCAGAACTGGGGCTTCCCCACCTACAACTGGGACGAGATGCTGAAGGACGGCTGCCAGTGGTGGGTGAGACGATTCCGCAAGATGGCAGAGTACTTCGATGCCTACCGCATAGACCATGTGCTGGGATTCTTCCGCATCTGGGAGATCCCCGTGCCCGAGAAGTCGGGTCTCATGGGGCAGTTCAGCCCGGCACTGGGGTTGAGCCGCGAGGAGATAGAGGCCTACGGCATCGAGGGACATGACGACCTGTTCCTCGTCGACCACAAACGCTCCGACCGCTGGCATCCGCGCATTGCCGTGCAGTACCAGGATGCCTACAAGAAACTGACCGAGGACGAGAAGAACAGCTTCAACCGCCTGTACAACGACTACTTCTACCGCCGCAATAACCACTACTGGTATACGGAGGCCATGAAGAAGCTGCCGCGTCTGACTCAGGCCACGAGGATGCTGGTATGTGCTGAGGATCTCGGCATGGTGCCCGACTGCGTGCCTTGGGTGATGAACGAGTTGAGGATCCTCTCGCTCGAGATCCAGTCCATGCCCAAGAACCCACAGGTGAGGTTCGGACATCTGTCGCAATATCCCTACCGCTCGGTATGCACCATCTCTACTCACGACATGCCTACGCTGAGACAGTGGTGGGACGAGGATGCCGCCCAGACGCAGGAGTACTTCACCACGATGCTCTATCGCGGTGGCGAGGCTCCCCATCCGCTGCCGGGATGGTTGGCCAAGGACATTGTGAGCCGCCATCTCACCTCGCCCTCCATGCTTTGCCTGCTCTCGCTGCAGGACTGGCTGTCGACGGACGAACGGCTGAGGCTGCCCGACGAGAATGCCGAGCGCATCAACATTCCTGCCAACCCACGCCACTACTGGCGCTACAGGATGCACCTCACCATTGAGCAGCTGCTGCAGGCCGATGACTTCAACAAGGAGATACAGACGCTGATAGTGCAGAGCGGACGTAAGTAATGACGGTGGAACAATGTAATGTCAAGAACATGATGATGACCAAGAACATGTGGCGAAAGCTGGTTTTCATGGTGACGCTGACCGTAGGCTTGCAGCTTGGCGCAGCGGCTGCCTCAACGCACAAGCCGTGGGACAACGGCAAGCTGAAAGTATCGGACAACCACCGTTACCTGGTTCACGAGAACGGACAGCCGTTCTTCTGGCTCGGCAACACGTCGTGGCTCATGCCCGAGAGGCTGAACCGCGACGAGGTGGAGCTCTTCCTTACACGCGAACGCGAGGAGGGATACAACGTAGAGCAGATACAGGTGCTCTGTGCCATCCCTACCTATAATATATATGGTGCGCAGGCCAACGACGAGTCGTTCGACTGCGACAAGTTTGACAAAGGCGAGGCCTACGGCTACTGGGACCACCTGGACTACATCGTGGACTTTGCCGCCTCACAGGGCATCTATATTGCCATGGACTGCATCTGGGGGTCGCAGATCCAGAAGATGACACCGGAGAAGGCGGCGAAGTACGGCCGGTTCCTCGGGGAGCGCTATCGCTCCAAGCCCAATATCATCTGGATGATTGGCGGCGACATCATGGGCGACAAGGGCATGGAGTCGTGGGATGCACTGGCACGGGCCATCCGCAAGGCCGATGCACAGCATCTCATGACGTTCCATCCGCGCGGGCGTACGACCAGTGCCTGGTGGTATAACGACCGCGAATGGTTGGACTTCAACATGTTCCAGAGCGGACACCGATGCTATGGGCAGCGCAACGGCGACGGCGACTACACCATCAAGGACAACACCGAGGAGGACAACTGGCGATATGTGGGCATGAGCTGGGGCAACAAGGATGAGCAGATAGCGGGACGCGAGGTAAGGGGAAGCCAGAAACCGGTCATCGACGGCGAGCCTTCCTACGAGGATATTCCGCAAGGTCTGCACGACTTCAACGCCCCACGCTGGCAGGACTACGACGTGCGCCGCTATGCCTACTGGGCCGTCTTTGCCGGGTGTTTCGGACATACCTACGGCCACAACTCCATCATGCAGTTCATGAGGCCCGGCGTCCTCGGGTCGTTCGGCGCTGAAAAAGCCTGGTGGGACGCGCTCAACGATCCTGGCTATCGGCAGATGAAATACCTGAAGTACCTGATGATGAGCCTGCCCTTTACTCAGGCACAGGCCGATCAGAACGTCATTGCCGGCAAGAACGGTGAACGATATGACCGCATTATCGCCTTACGGGGACAGGACTTCCTGCTTGTCTATAACTATAGCGGCAAACCCATGCAGATTGACCTGTCACGGATTTCGGGTGGGAAGAAACTGGTGTGGCAGATGAATCCTGCCGACGGAACCCTGCTCTTCCTGGGAGAATATGATAATAAAACCGCTGAATTCACTCTTGACGGTGCATACCTCCGCGGCAGCGACCGCGTACTGATAGCCATTGACGCAACTAAGAACTATTTCCGCAGAGAACAGACTACTTTAGAGATAAAAAACTGATGTGCGCGAGCACAACGACTTGATTTAGGTCAAAAGAAACACTTGTTTTAGAGAAAAACCAATAAAAAACCTTGGCTGTGTGCGAAAACAGTCGTACCTTTGCATCGTCAAAAGGAAAACCGGACGACGGCAAGTACTTAGACTTTCATAAAAAAGATTGTTTTAGGTTAGTAATAATATTCATAGTTTTAGGTTTTTAGTTATTGGTTAAAGATTGGTTAGTTTTTCAGTAGGTTATTGGCAAGGTGAAAGAGATTGCCTGAAGGATAACAAAAGACGGAGCAAGTGGCTCCTTATTTTAGAAATCATTTTATTTCAATAACCGCGACAGCCCTCGGAAGTGATTCCCAGGGCTGTTTCTTTTGAAGAATCAGGGGGACAGGGAAGAATCAGGGGGACAGGTTTTTGAATGAAACCATGAAATGGATTTCACTTCAAACAACCTGTCCCCATGATTCTTGTGGTTTCATTCAAAAACCTGTCCCCCTGATTCTTCGAGCACGAGACTTGTCGAAGATCCACTGATGGTAAGGTAGGTAATGAGAGAATCAAAGTAAAACATACTATGAAAGCCTTTGAACCACTGACACTGAAAGCGTCACCATCTGAGCGGAGACGCCTTCAACGTCTTAGGTAACAAAAAAGACAGTGCATCAGACTGATTGCCTTGCTTCCGAAGCTTCTATTTGTGTTATACAACGGTGGAGGTGAACAGGGCAGTTAAGCAGCTGACAGTCAACAGATAAGGACATGACAGCATAGAGGCAAACGTTATACTTTTCATTAATTCCATGCATCAATAAGAAAAAAGGTGTAACTTTGCAACCAAAAACCAACCTTTCCAACTCTAAAAAGAAAAAAATGAAACATGCACATTTCGTTAGTATCCTGCTGATGCTCTGGGCAGCCCCTACGGTCCTGCCGGCAACACTGTTCGAACCCTATCGCCCCACTGCGCTGCGACTGCCCTCGGTACCGCTGGTGGTAAACGACCCCTATTTCAGCATTTGGTCGCCATACGACCAGCTGAACGAAGGCGCCACCCTCCACTGGACTCATGAGGAGAAGCCCTTGGAGGGATTCCTCAGAGTGGACGGCAAAGTGTATCAGTGGATGGGAGCCCAGAGGCAGCCTGCCACTCCTGCCCGGCAGAGGTCGGTCAGCGTGATGGCAACAAGCACTTACTATCAGTTTGACTGTGGTGACGTGACGCTCAACGTGGTATTCACAGCACCCATGCTGATTGACGACTACGACCTGCTGTCGGCTCCTGTCAACTACATATCTTATGAGGTGCGATCTGCCAACGGACAGAAACACGACGTGCAGCTGCTGCTGACGGCTTCGCCGCTGCTGGCAGTTGCCAACCCCGACCAGCCCACGCGTCTGGTAGCTGGTGGCGATGAGGAATTTAAGTATGTGAGGTGCGGCACCATAGAACAACCCATACTGGCCAAAAAGGGCGACGGCATCTGTATTGACTGGGGATACCTCTATCTGCCTGCTGTCAACGGGCAGACAGCCATTGCCACTGCCCAACAGGCACTCGGCAGCTTTGCCAGCCAGGGATGCATAGAAAGCATTTCACAGAGGGCTGAATGCCGGGACGGCTCACAGAGGCCGCTGCTGTGCTACTGGCACGACTTCGGATTGACCAGCGGCGCTGCCAGCTATGCCATGATAGGGTACGACGAGGTGGAAGACATAGAATATATGTTCAGGCGATACAAGGCCTATTGGGCCCACAAAGGGACTGTCGGTATCGTGCAGCTCATGAAACGCATGAAGGTGGAGTATGCCGCTATCATGCAACGATGCCGCGAAATGGACCGACGTATCTACGACGATGCGCTGAAGGCCGGCAACGAGCATTATGCCGAGATGCTGTCGGCAGTGTACCGCCACGTCATGGCAGCACACAAACTGTTCCAGGACGATGAGGGCAACCTGCTCTTCTTCTCGAAAGAGAACAACTCCAACGGATGCGTCAACACCGTTGACCTCACCTATCCGGAAGCACCGCTACTGCTCTGCTACAACCCTGAACTGCAGAAAGCCATGATGACCTCAATACTCAACTACACCTACAGCGGACGATGGACGAAACCCTTCCCGGCTCACGACCTAGGCACCTACCCCATAGCCAACGGACAGGCATATGGTGCCGACATGCCGATAGAAGAGGCCGGCAACATGCTGATTCTCGCGGCAGAGCTGTGCCGCCAGGATGCCAGCACGGCCTTTGTGGACAAATACTGGGACATCGTCACCACATGGGCAGACTATCTGGCAGAACACGGCCAGGACCCTGAGGAACAGCTGTGTACCGATGACTTCGCTGGTCACTGGGCCCACAACGCCAACCTCGCAGTCAAGGCCATCATGGGCGTTGCGGGATATGCCGCAATGGCTAGGCTGAAAGGACTTGAGCAGCGGGCAGAGCAATACATGGAGCGTGCCAAGGCCATGGCGCGGCAATGGGAGCTGGCGGCACTCGACGGCGACCACTACCGGCTGGCTTTCGACCGTCCGGGCACCTGGAGTCAGAAATACAACATGGTGTGGGACCGGCTGTGGCAAACGGGGATATTCGGCGAGGAGGTCATGATACGCGAGATCAACTATTATCTCACCCAGCAGCAAACCTACGGACTGCCCCTGGACTGTAGGAAAGACTATTCGAAAAACGACTGGATACTATGGACGGCCGCCATGGCCGAGAGCCGCGACACTTTCCTGAAGATGATGGAACCCGTCTACAGATACATGAACGAGACCGAAAGCAGGGTGCCTGTCAGTGACTGGTACGACACCAAGACCGCTCAGGCCGTGGGATTCAAGGCACGGTCGGTAATAGGAGGATTCTGGATGAGAGTCCTAATGGATAGGAACGTTTTCGTTAAGCCAGATGAGCAGAATGATGCTTGCATCAATTCTGCCATGGCGAGAAAAGGTCGGATGGAATCCAACGCGGAAAAGGCTACGGGCAGGCAAGCCCTGAACGGGAAAAGGAGGAAGGCGAAATGAGAAAGGTGGAATTTGGATTATGGGTGATGCTGATTCACCTGACTGCCGTGCTGCCCCTGTGGGCTCAGAAGAACCTGGCTGACTGGAGCATCACCGACGACTGCACCATGCAGACAGCAGGGTTCGACGCTGACCTGACACCGCTCTTCGACAAGGACGACCTCACGGCCATACAGCTGCCACAGCTGAAGGGCAACGAGGAGATTGTGATGAGGGCAGGGAGGAAATACGTGCTGAGAGGACTCTCCGTGGTCAGCGCCGACGATGAACAACAAGACCTCAAGCAGTTGGCTGTCTATGTGAGCAACGACGGCCAGCAGTGGAAACTGGTGAGAAGCCTGCAGCTGGGCTTTGACCGGAGATTTGGTGTGCAGCAGGTGAACACTCCCTATAGCGGGGCTTACGAATGGTTCAAACTGGCGCTGAAGAATAGCTCGGGCAGCAGCGGGTTGAGGGTGGCCGAAATCCAGTTGTTCGGTTATCCCGAAAGTCATGACGGCGACACGCCCGACGTGGTCAGCGGCACCCTCAAGGGACCCGCCAAGGCACGGCTCACGGAGAACCTCAACGACAACGACCCCACCACCATGGCTGTGATAGCCGATGCCGACCGGCAGCAGATAGACAACTTCAACGGTGAACGACGCTACAACGGGCTGATCAACACATGGTTCGAATATGAACTGAAGGAGCCTGCCGTGGTCAGCGCCTATTCACTGGGAATGACTGGCAACGCCGAGCGCAACAGCCGTCCCTGCTGCTGGGAACTCATGGCAAACAACGACCGCAGCCAATGGGTGACACTCGACCTGCAGCACTATGCCGCCTCCATGGCCATAGACCACTATGAGCAGCTTTACGTGCCGGGGGCGGCAGGGGCACACATTGACTACGGCGAGGTGGCAGAACGCATGATGAGATTCTGCGAGGAGCAGCTGGAACGACGCCAGGGCAGCACGGGCATCTACTGGATAGCCGACTGGGCCATCGATGCCGCCAGACGTAACGAGGACTGGGGCGGATACTGGTGGGCGGCTCATGGCGTGGACAACTATATAGACAGCTATCTGCGGACGCAACGGCCGGAAAGGCTCGCAAAGATGGCGGCGATGGTGGAGGGTGCAAGGATGCGCAACGGCAACACGCTGATCAACCACTTCTACGACGACATGGAGTGGATGGCGCTGGCACTGCTGCGGGCATGCGACATCAGTAGCGACATCAGACGGAAATACTGGAACGAGGTGGTGACACTGTTCAACGACATCACCGGCGCTTGGAGCGACACCTACGGCGGCGGCTTGCACTGGAACAAGGACAAGACCGGCGACGGAAAGTACAAGAACAGCTGCGCGAACGCTCCCGCCATGATACTGGCGGCACGGCTCTACCAGCAGACCGGCGAGCAGCGCTATTTGGACTGGGCCCTGCGCATCTATGACTTTATGTCGGCCAACTGCTGCTTCCCCGACGGGGTGGTAAAGGATTATGCCACCAACAATGACCACGAGGTGACTTTCTCGTACAACCAAGGCACATGGGTGGGAGGTCTGCTGGAGCTGTACCGGATAACGGGCGAAGAGCACTATCGCACCACTGCCACGCAGCTGCTCGACCTGCTGCTCTTCGGCAAGTGGTATTCCCCCATGGGCATCATGAACGAGCGCCAGAACTTCAACCAGGACGACGGCGGACTGTTCAAGGGTATCTTCGTGAGGTATCTGGCCCAGTGGATTGTGTCGGGATGTCTGGACGATGAACGCCAGTACCGCTACGGCAAATGGCTGGTGGAACAGGCTCGTGCCGCAGTGCTGTCGGCGGTGGACAAGACTTGGTTTGTGGTCAACCCCTACTGGACGCGGCAGTACCATCTGGAACAGGGCGATGTGCACGACACCTCGCGACAGCAGTCGGGCATGATGCTGATGGAGGCGGTAGACCTGATGAGACGCTGCGGACGGCTGAACCCCGACTACAGCGTGCCCAACGCCAACGCGGGGAGGGCGTTCAGGTATTACCGGCTGGTGATAACCGAGACGCAGGGCGATGGCACGGTCAGGCTGGGGTCATGGAAACTGCTGGGGGGCAAGCCGACGTCCGACGGCGTGACAACGGCTCCCGCCACGGGCAGGCTGCTGCGGGACGGCAGGAGGCTCGACCTGAGGGGCATGCCTACGCGAAGGAACCGCCCGGGCATCTACATCATGAACGGAAGTAAGTATCTGGTCTCACATCCCCTTGCTTCGCAGCTGTTCCTCGGGCAGGATGGTGACGCGGCTCTCATCGAGCTGTGAAGGGTCAAGCTGGAAGATGTCGATGAAGAACTGGTAGACGGCCTGCCTTTTGTTTGGCCCGAAGTCGTGGCCCTCGTCGGGCAGGTGAACGTTGCGCACGCGTTCGCCTGCGCCATAGAAGCCGTAGATGCGCTGCAGGAAGGGATATTCCAGTTGGGGCGTGGTGGAAGTCCAGTCGCCGCCGTCGCTGACCAGCAGCAGCGGCCTCGGGGCTATGACGGCAGCGAGCTCGGCCTCGCAGGTGCCGCCGCCCGCCAGCTGCACAGGCATGCCGCTCTCGCAGGGGCAGCCGCCGTCGAAATGGCTCGCCACATGAACCACGGGTGCTGAGGCGGTGATGCGGCTGTCGAGCAGTGAGAGCAGCACGGTGTGGGTGCCGCCGCCGCTGCCGCCGCAGGCTGCCACGCGGGTGGTATCGATATCGTTGCGCGCGGAGAGCATATAGTCCAGGAGCCTGAGTCCGCAGGCGGCCTGGAAGACATGGGCACGGGGCGTGTGGTGGTCGCCCACCTCGGCTGCCGACTGACCGTAACCGTAGAGGTCGAAGTCGACACAGATGGCTCCCATGCGGGCGAGGGTGGCCAGCCGCTGCTGCTCGTCGGCACGGTAGCGAGAAGGCCAGTGGCCGTCGGGACAGATAATGAGGGGGAAGCCGCTGCGGAAACGGGGGTCACGGCGGTAACGGCGGGTATCGGGGCTGTAGATGGTGCCGAAGACGTGCTGGCCGGGGGTGAGCTCGAGACAGATGTTCTGGGTGGTGTAGCCGTCGTGACGGCGCACGGCCGAGAGCAGCGGACGCGGACTGGGCACGCAGGAGTCGAGGAAGGCATCGATGGCCAGCAGCCGACGCACGTCCTGCCTGAGCAGGGCACGGCGCTGCTCCCACTGCTGCTCATTGCTGTAAAGGGAGGACAGGTAACGGAGCAGCTGGCGTCCCTCGTCCTCATGGCGGCGCGCGTACTCATAGCGCTTGATCTTGTAGAGGTTGCCGCTCTGCTTCCACCAGTTCCAGTCGAAGTGCTTGCAGATGTTGTCGAGCGTCTGCTCAAGGGAATAGGGACGTATGCGGAAGTCGGCATAGGTAAGGGTGACGCCGGCGGTGTCGACATTGGCGTCGAACTTGAACCTGACGTTGAACCGACGTGCTACGTCTTCCATCACCCGGCTCACAGGGCGACGGTACTGGGTCTCATAGGTCTGGGCAGATAGGTGGAAGGAGGAAAGGTGCTGCCCGGGAAGGAACGGGAAGAGGAGGAGGAACACCCCCACGGCCCTGTAGAATCTCGTTTTCATATCGATGGTCTGTTATCTGTTGTCATTGATTAACTGTCAATTTCCCCAAGTCGTTGCGTCGGGCTGCCACATGGCCGTCGACAAGAAGGGTGAGGCCTGAGCCCTGATGGTAACGCTGGCCGTCGCGATCCCAGACGATGGTGAGCACGTGGCCTCGGTAGCCGATGCCGTCGAGACAGAAGTAGTCCCACTGGTCTTGTGGCAGGAGAGGACTGACCACAATGCTGCCATCGGGCTGTGGACGGAGGCCGCAGATGCCTGTGATGACCAGGTCGTTGAAGGTGGAGTGGTTGTAGTAGCGGCTACGTTCGCGGTCGCCCATGAGCCAGGCGCCAGTGGTTTCATCGAGGTACTCGCCTATATAGGGGCGTCCTCGGTGATGATGGCTGGCGGCATAGAGTAGCATCTGGCGGAAGAAGGTGTTGGTGAGGATGGTGTCATGGGGCTGGTGTGGCCTGAGGTTCAGGAGGTTGGCCAGTGATGTGAGGGTTTGCGAGGTGGCGAACGGCCAGATGGCACCGTCCCATTCGCATTTGCCCACGCCATGAGTGCGGAACTGCGGATGGCGGCGCTCGGCGGTGGTGAGGCCGTAGGGGGCGGCAAAGCCCTGTTCGAGGGTGAGCTGCTGCCAGGCGACATCGTAGCTGGAGTCGGGAAGGTCGAAATACCAGGGCAGGTATCCTATGGCTTCGCGCACCTGTGCCAGGGTGTCGCCACGCAAGGTCTCGAAGAACTGGTGGCGGGGGTTCCAAAGCCTTGTGAGCATGAGGTGTGCCAAGGTGTCGGCTTTTTGGGCGTAGAGCGCGGCCTGCGTATGGTTGCCTGTCATGCGATTCATGGCAGCAAGCGCACGGGCGTTGCCGAACATATAGCTGTTGATGGTGGGACGGGCATACTGTTTTTTCCTACCGCCGCTGATGCTCTCTTCCATGCCATCCTGTACGTCACCCTGCCAGTAAAGCCCTGAAGGCAGGCGGTTGGTGCGTTCCCAACGTGCATATTCCTCCTCGAGACGTGGTTTGAGACTCACGAGGAAAGCGGTGTCGCCCTGTACGTTGAACAGCTGCTGGACGGCATAGGGGTTCCAGCTGGAGAAACGGTTCATGCGCTCCATGGGCTGCCCGTCGTTGCCAAAGTACCAGGTGCGCAGGATCTGGTGAAGATAGGTGGTGTCGCGCAGCCACCGGCTTTCCATGACATGATGGCCGATGGCGCAGGCGATGAGGTTGTAACGGTCGGCATAGGACCGTGGTACGAGAAACTCTGTCATGCCATAGCCCACGGGAGTGCGCTTGATGTGTTTGCGAAGGGTCCACCAGCGATAATAATAGATCTCGCGGAAGTCGTCGTCGGGGCAGTCGAACAGCGGGATGTTCCGTCGCATCCAACTAGAGGATTCTGCATTAGGGATGGTGGTTACGATGTTTTCGTCCTCCATCGCATTGAAATGCTCGGCATAATGGGCGAAGTCGTCGTACCTCAGGACGGCAGCCGAGGCATCGGCATCGAGCGAACGTGAGGTGACACGTGCAACACGGAAGGTTGCCACCTCGGACACGGCATCGGCCAGAGGCATGTCGAAATCCTGGTCGGCAGGGGTGTTGATGTCGGGCTGGCTGAACAGCGGGCCTGTGCGGAAAACGATGCGGGAGATGCTCTCCACAGGTGTGTCGAACTGCCGCTCGCAGGCTTTCTTGCCGTTGAGATAGTAGACGGCACGATGGAGCGAGGCAGAGAGCACAGCCCTGACGTGATAGGTGGTACCTGGCTCGTAGCGGCGCAGCAGGGTGCCGAAACGTGCACCGCCCTTTACACGGATGGAGGCCGTGGAGTCGACCACGATACGAGAGCAGACGTTTCCACCGTCGTCGAGGAATTCTATATCCAGCTCGCCGTGGCCGGTCTGTGCTGCGCTGAGGTCAAACTCAACCTCGAGCTCTTTGGTATGAGGAATAATACGCTCGGCCTTGGCATAGTCGTAAGGATCGCTGTCGGAGAGGGTGAGTACGCCATCGCTGAAGACAATAGGACACAGACGGGGGACATATAGGTTCCAATCGGCGAGATTGTCCAGATGAGCATGGGTTGTGGCGTTCTGGCGTACGGGGACAGGGATTCTCGACACCCATATATCCTCCTTGTTGTTGGAATAGGCCACCCAGAGGCTGCTGTCGTTTGGTATACCGTTGCTTTCCTGGATTCCACGCACATACTGCGGACCGTAGCTTTTGAATTGGCCGCCATGCCTGAGAGGTGTTACCTCTCCGTTGACGAGGTTCAGAGTGGTATACTCGAGTCCGTCCCGGCTCAGCGAGATGGCGAGAGGCCAGCGGTATTCCGAGGGATTATAGACTGTGGCATATGTGCCGTCAGTGAGCCGCTGCCCCCATATCTTCGCATTGCTGTTGACGAAGCCTGGTGCACGGTCGCAGCCTAGGTTGCCGTTCATGTCGACAAGCCGCCAGGTGTTCCCGCCATCGGCCGAGAGACTCGTCACCGCATGCTTCCACAGCGCCACTTTACGGCCATCGGGCAACGTATAGCCTGAGAATGCCTTATAGGGCTTGTCCAGGGGGATGAGCTTGTCGCCACGGTCGGCCTCCTCCACCCACTGCATGCGCTGCATGGGGTCTGCCACCATGGCATCGACAGCGGCGACAAATGCCTTGTCCTTTGAACGCTTGTAGTAGGGATAGATGGTGTTCCGCTCATTGAATTGATGGTTGTAATAGACGAAGTAGACAGGGCCGAACGTGCCGTCCTTCTTCACCTCTCGCACCACGCGGCCTATACCGTTGCCGTCGTTGGGATCGTCTTTCATGGTCAGGCAGATGCCGTAATTGCCAGTGGCAATCAGCTTGCCGTTAGGTGCTACATACCACCCTACGCGCTGATGCATGACGGCTTTCAGGTTGTGGGCGGCAGGAAAGTCCTTGCCTGCCTTCGTCCAGCCTTCCGGCACTGGATAGGGAGGGAAGAGCTCCACGGCGTCCGACCATTTGTAGCCGTCTTCGGATGTCTGCATGACGGTCTTGCCGGGAGCCTCATGCTCGTGGCGGGGATCTGTCAGATAGTGCAGGTAGAACTTCCCGTTCCAATAGGCTATCATCGGCTGATGGTTATAGGTCCAGGGCTTCTTGCCACGCATGGTCTGGATAGTATGGACACCCACCACGGGCTTCAGGCCGCCGTCGTGACGTTCCGGACGCGCAATGGTCGTGCCTGTATAGTGAACCACATCGCGGTTGTACTTCTTCAGACCTTCCACCAACTGCTCGTCGGCCATGAATACCGTGCCGTGCTTATGACCTACGGGAAAAGAGACGGTGCCCGTCTGGTCCTGAAAGGTCTTGAAGTCTTTCGTACGGTGGGCGCCATAGATCCTGTGGCGATAGGAGTCGTAATAGATGTAATACCATTCGCCCACTTTCGCCGTACTCGGTCCCTCGGTGAACGACTCTGTGAAAGGCTCTGAGGCAGCACCCCAAGGACCATAAGGTGAGCGGGAAAACGCTACCTTGATGTTACGCATAGGACGGGAGTTGTCTTTCACCACCATCACATAGTCATCCTTGGCGCGCTTCACCAGCGTGGCATCGATGGCAGAGAACCCCGGGTCGTAGAACAACTTCGCCGCAGAGAAACGTTGGAAGTCCTTTGTAGTCATGTAGTATAGCCGATGGTTGTTCTTGGGGTCCTCCTGATAATCAGGGAAACGGCCTGGCACACAGGAAGCCCACACTATCAGAAACTGGCGGCGCACATCGTCATAGAACAGCTCGGGCGCCCAGGTGTTAACTGTGGTGGTATCCATGCCCGTGGAGACAAACCGCTGGGGACTCCAATGTATCAGGTCACGGGAGGAGGAATAGCCAAAGCCACGATCACCACGCCAAGAAGATGTCCAAACCAAATGGAAAGTGCCGTCAGGTCCGCGGACGATAGAAGGGTCGCGCATCACATGCTGAAGGCCTACCGCAGGACGCAGGAACACGCCCTCGATGGAGTCCCATTTTACACCGTCCTCGCTGTATATAAACCGCAAGCCCTCCGTGGCTGGCTCATGGAAAGAAGTAGACACATAGATATTCTTCGCCGCAAGCGTGACGAAGCAAACGGCTAACAAGGCCGCCAATAGGCTTCTTTTATGCATAATAATTGAAAAGTCGGTTTATATAATGACGTACAGTCCTGCTCTTTGTAACTAAAGTTTCCCATCCTTATTAAGGCCTTGGTCATAAGACGCTGAACCTGTGTCACCTCCTAACCTACTGACGCTAGCGTCACCGCTAAAGACTCGAACTTGTTCGCTTGGCTTGCCTAGAACCGGGGGTTGCGTGTTCCCTCGGCTCCACGACCGTCGCCAGGTGACATTGGGGGGCGTCGTCACTTTAGTCAATCGTTCTTGATGCAAGTGACGATGAACCTATCCCCGTGTCACCCCATGGAGCTCATCCGCTCGTTAAGTGAACGTTGCTCACTCGGCATGTCAACTGCAGTGACTCGGCATGAGAACAGCATCGTGAACGGGAGCGAAAAAGCTGCTGGCCATGGGCATGGCCGTGAAGCTCGACGGACTGGGCTTCTTCGAGCCCACGGCCGAGGCCAACAGAATCAAGGGGACAGGTTTTTGAATGAAACCATAAAATGGATTTCACTTCAAAAACCTGTCCCCTTGATTCTTTGCCTTGCTAGCGGCCAAAGGTCGAGCGCATAGTCCGAAGTTAGTTCATTTAATAAGAAAAGCTCTGCGAAGCCAGGGTAACAGGGAAAAAAAGAGAGTTTTTCTCTTAAACTTTGTTGTATTTGCTGGGTAAAGTTTCCCTGTTTTCCGCAAATTTATTAAATTTGCAGCATGATATGCTGGACGTTGGTTCCCCTCACCATCCGGCAGCGAGCCAAAACACAAAAATAAATCATTAAACCATAAAAACAAAGACTATCATGATGAAGCAGAAAAACTTATTCATTGCCGCCCTCGCAGCCGTGTTGCTGGTGGTACCCGTACTAGCCCTCAGTAGTGGCAAGGGTCAGAGCCAGCAAGGAAAGGCAGCCAAGGCCAAGACCCTTGAAGTGGTGTTCGACTATCAGAAGCAGGCAGGTCCCGGCTCCAACCAGTATGCCGTTTGGATAGAGAACGAGAAGGGAGACGTCGTCAAGACCCTCTTCGTCACGTCCTACACTACCAAAGGTCGCACCCGTCCCGGAGAGGAACCGATGCGCGGATATGTCAAACGTCCCAACTGTGTGCCTACGTGGGTGAAGGCCTCGAAGGCGGCAGAGCAGACCGACGAGCAGCTGGATGGCTTCACTGGGGCAACGCCAAAGGCTGGCGGCACACAGACCTTTACGTGGGACTTTACCGACCAGCAGGGCAAGGCCGTTCCGCAGGGCAGGTACAAGGTCCTGGTGGAAGCCACGCTCTACCAGGCCAGCGACATCGTCTACTCCGGCACTTTCTCTACGAAAGACAAGGCTGGCGTGATCAAACTCACCTCGACTCTCACAGAGCCCGATGAGACGCACAAGGACATGGTGACCAACGTGAAAGCCCTGTTGAAATAATGACTATGATCATACCTCGTGTCAGACAATAATCACAAAAACAATGAAGACTATGACAAAGAATTTCGTTTTCAGCGCCGCAATGGCACTGTTATCACTGACAAGTTGTTACAATGGCGGCAGCAGCGAGAAAGCCACTGCCACATCACCGTCGTTCGACGAAGTGTTCACCACTCGCAGAAGCGTTCGCAACTATGATGCCACGAAGAAGATTTCCGAGGCCGAGGTGCGCGAACTGATCAAGGCGGCACAGGATGCACCATCGTGGGCCAATCAGCAGCCGACGAAGTATTATGTGGCTATTAGCGAGGAGAAGCTGACGGCTGTCCAGGATATGGTTGGCGGCAACAAGGAACGTATCAAGAATGCACCCGTGCTCATTGTCTCTGCCTTCGAGCGAGGCAAGTCAGGGTTCTTCCAGGGCAGCCAGACCAACGAGGTGGGCGATGGCTGGGGAGCCTACGACAACGGTCTGAGTGACTGCTACCTCATCCTGAAAGCCCGCGCCATGGGTTTCGACACGCTCATCATGGGCATGCGCGATGCCGACAAGCTGAGAGAGCTGTTCTCTATCCCCGACAATGAGACCATCATGGCCGTCATCGCACTCGGCTACAGGGCTGAGGAGCCTAACCGTCCGGAGAGAAAGAATCTTGATGACGTCGTAAAGTTCTTCTGATATGAGAAAAGCAATCAATACAACAAAGGCACCCGCTGCCATCGGGCCTTACAGCCAGGCCATCCAAGTAGATAGCCTTGTTTACACTTCAGGGCAGATTCCTATCGCCCCCGCTACGGGTGCCCTGGTTGAGGGAGGCATCAAGGAGCAGACCCGCCAGGCGCTGCTCAATGTCAAGGCCATCCTTGAAGAGGCTGGTCTGACCATGCGCGACGTAGTCAAGACAACGGTTTTCATGGCCGACATGAACCACTTCGCCGATATGAATGCCGTCTATGCAGAGTTCTTCACCGGGCACTGTCCTGCACGTTCGGCTGTTGCCGTCAAGACTTTGCCCAAGGGTGCATTAGTCGAGATTGAAGCCATTGCCGTCGTATCATGATGAATCAGAAGACCATCAGACTCAATAACGGTCTGGAGATACCACAGATAGGTGTAGGCACGTGGACTCTTCGCGGAGAGACAGCATGCCGGAATGTACGCCTGGCATTGGAATCGGGGTTCCGTCATATCGATACGGCTCAGGGCTATGAGAATGAATCGGAAGTAGGGCAGGGCATCGCCGACAGTGGTGTGCCTCGTGAGGTTGTCTTCATTACTTCGAAGGTGGCCACGGACATCATGCGACTGGGGCAGGAGGCAGTCCGGCAGTCTATTGAAGAGAGTCTCGCCAAACTGAAGACGAGCTATATAGACCTGCTGCTCATCCACTGGCCAGTGAAGGACTGCGTGAAGGACACTTGGCAGGTGATGGAGGACTATGTGCGTCAAGGCAAGCTACGTTCCATCGGTGTGAGCAATTTCAACCGCCATCATCTTGAAGAGCTGCTTGCCTATGCTCAGATCCGTCCTGTCATCAATCAGATAGAGGTGCATCCGCTGATGACGCAGGAGGAGAATATCTCCTTTAACCACGAACTGGGCATCCAAGTGGAAGCATGGGGACCTTTCGGCCAGGGAGATATTGACGTGGTGGGACACCCCCTGTTGCAGTCGCTGGCTAGGAAATACCAGAGAACCGTCTCGCAGATTGTGCTCCGGTGGATTGTCCAGCGCAATCTGATAACCATTCCCCGTGCCAAGCCCAGTCATTTTGCCGAGAATCAGGAAGTCATGGCCTTTACCATCTCTCATGACGACATGATGGCCATCAGTGGCCTGAACCAGAACCTGCGTTCAAACGTACTCAATGACCCAGAGACTTTCCCGTGGTAAACAGACAGAATCATGAAGATATTATGAAAAAGGTAATGATGATGGCCGTGATGGTGCTCATGGCACTGACGGCGTGCAAGAACAGTGTGAAAGGACCGGCAGAAGCCACAGACCTGCCTCGTACAGAAACTCCCGACAGCGTGGCCAAGGCCATGGATGCTTTCTTTGAGCAGGCTGCTCACGACTCGATGGACATCCACAGCGTGATGATTGTCCGCGACGGCAGCGTGGTCTATAGCCGCTGGCAGAGCGAGGGTGCCGACACGGTGCCTCACGTGCTCCACTCAGTAAGTAAGACATTCACTGCTACCGCTGTAGGACTTGCTATTGCCGATGGCAAGATGTCACTGACAGACAAGGTCATTGACTTCTTTCCCGACAAGCTGCCTGCCGAGGTGAGTGATCATCTGAAGAAGATGACCGTACGCCATCTGTTGACGATGACGTGCGGGCATGACACAGAGCCTACGGGAATACGCGGCGAAGGTGCCGACTGGGTGAAGGCCTTCCTCGAACACCCCGTCGTTCATGAACCCGGCACGTTCTATCTCTACAACAGCCTTGGCACCTACATGCTCTCAGCCATTGTGCAGCAGGTGACAGGCCAGAAGGTGGTTGACTATCTGGACACTCGGCTTTTCCAACCCCTGCATATCGACAAACCCAAATGGGAAGAGAGTCCGCAGGGCATTAACACCGGTGGCTGGGGACTTTACCTGAAGACAGAGGACCTGGCCAAGATGGGGCAGCTGCTCCTCCAGAAGGGCGAATGGAACGGCAAGCAACTCATTCCAGCCGAATGGGTTGCAGAGATGTCAAAGAAACAGGTGGACAGCATCAATCCCGGCACACGTCTGGAGGAAGCCGAGTCGAAGGGAATGACCCCTGAGACCAGCGACTGGATGCAGGGCTATGGCTATCAGATGTGGCGTTGCCGTCCAGGATGTTTCCGTGCTGACGGTGCACGAGGACAGTATATCATTGTTGTTCCCGATAGGAATGCCGTCATCGCCATCACTTCCGACGTCGCCGACCTGCAGGGAGAACTGAATCTGGTATGGAGTCATATTCTCTCCGTTTTGTAGCCGTAGCCGTGGGTGATGGGCATGTCATGGCCACTTTGCAGAGTTATCGGACACAGTGACAGGAAGCTTACCTGATGAAGTTCATGAAAACGTGGTGCTCCTGACGCTGCGGATAAGGACTGCCCCCGGCGTGGATTTTCTCGAGTAGGAAAGCCATGTTTGTGGCAAGCGTCCGCATGGTCTGCATGCCTTCGGTGTCGAGCTTTACCTCGCCTTTGCCAGCTCCGTACGCGATGTTCCAATACTGTGAGGTCACTACGGGCATGTTCATCATCTCGAACATCATGTTCATAGTCTGAAGCGTGGCGGTTGCGCCGCCGCGCCGACAGACGGCCAATGCCGCAGCGGGCTTGTTCTGCACCAGATGGCCTGCCGAGAAGAACAGTCGTTGCATGAGTGAGAGTATACCCCCGTTGGGCTGTCCGTAATACACGGGAGTACCCACGATGAGCGCATGGGCATCGTTCATCTTCCGGGTAATGACGGCACAGATGTCATCGTCGAACACGCATCCTGCCTGGTTGTTGTCCCTGCATCCGCCGCAGTTAATACACATACGTACTGGCTTGCGTCCAATCTGAACAATCTCAGAAGCTATGCCATGCTTTTGCAACTGTGCCTCTATTTCCTTTAGGCAGCAGAAGGTGTTGCCGTCGGTTCTTGGACTGCCGTTCACAAGCAGTACCTTCAGAGGCTTGTCACTCCCGGTCGAAGCCATGGCGCCCGATGCGGTCTCTTGTGCTGTTGTCCCGCCATGGGCTAACGATTCTCCGGCCTCTGCTTTTGTCAGCATAGCCGATACTGGTGCACTGATGGCCGACGTTGTTGTTGCCAGTGCCAGGCAGCCGGTGCCTGCCGCTGTCTTTCTCAGGAATTCTCTTCTATCCATGGTTTATTAATAAAAACACTTAAATCTGTCTGCAAAAATAGTGAGAATTAGGGAAATATAGGTAAATTTGCACCGATAATTACATTACTTTATGATTTACCGAATGACTGACACGAAGATGAGACAGATGGTGATGACGCTGGTTGTGCTGCTGCTGAGTGCAGGCGTTGCCAGTGCGCAGCAGTACGAGCAGGAGAACGACATAAGCTACAGCACGTCGGCCGATGCCTATGCCAGGGAGCGCTGCAAGCTCGACGTCTACTATTCCAAGGACTTGAGGGATGCTCCCGTAGTGGTGTGGCTGCATGGCGGCGGCATCGAGGGCGGTAGCAAGCACATTGACCCACAGCTTAAGAACAGCGGCCTGGTGGTGGTGGCCGCCAACTACCGGCTGCTGCCGAAGGCCGGCATCGACGACATACTGGACGATGTGGCGGCGGCGGTGGCATGGACATTCAGGAACATAGGGCGCTACGGCGGCAGCCCGCGCAAGATATTCGTGGCAGGGCACTCCGCAGGAGGCTACCTGCTCGACATGATTGGGCTGGACAAGCGCTGGCTCGCGAAGTACGGCGTGGATGCCGATTCGCTGGCTGGACTGGTGCCTTTCAGCGGTCAGTGCATCACCCACTACAACATTCGCAAGCAGCAGGGCATACCACCCCTGCAAGCCACCATCGACCGCTATGCCCCGCTGACATACGTACGTGCCGACGCCCCGCCTGTGGTCATCATATCGGGCGACAGGGAGCTGGAGCTTTACGGACGTTACGAGGAGCAGGCCTACTTCTGGCGCATGTTGAAGCTGGTGGGACATCAGGACGTGACACTCTACGAGATGCAGGGCTACGACCATGGTGCCATGCCCCAGCCAGCCTATAAGATACTGAAAGACCACATCAGACGGATTACCCACAAGACTGCCTCTGCCCTTCCCCAGCCCAAGATCAAGGCCGAACAGCAAGCAGAGTATCGTTTTGTCTGGCAGCCAGAATACATGAGGAATGGCGCTAGGACAGATAATGCGAATGCTGCCATTCTTCATTTGACAAGCAGGAACGGCTACTATGACCTTACGTCGGAAACAGGCTCTCTGATTAAAGGGCTGCGCGACTTCAGCGTCTCCATTTGGTTCAAGGTCAGCGCTGAGAACCCTCTCGACGGCTATGGCCATTTCCTCTTTGCTTTTTCGCAACTGGCAGAAAACAGTGCACATGAAGGTCCGTATATGGCCATGCGGCTGAACGAACAGCGGTTTGAAACCTCCACGGGCGGCTATGAGCACGAGGAGATCATCATGCAGGGAGGAAAGCCTAAGCGTAATGTATGGGTGTATGCTCTCTATCGCCAGCAGGGACATAAAGGTGAGCTTTTCCTTGACGGCAAGCTCGTAGGACGTAACGAAAAGATGCCTATTCTAGCAGAGATATTCCGTGATGCCCCAGCTAACTGTTGGATAGGACGTGCACCGTTCCGTGGCGATCAGTATCTGACACAAACAGAAGTGGCCGATTTCCGCATCTTCAACTATGCCGTCAGCAATCAGGAAATGAGCAAACTGAGGAAAACCGCTATCATGAAATAACAAACTTGACAACTAACTACTAAAAACTACTAAAATGAAGACAATCAAGAAGATGAAATCCACCTTGACAGCAGTCGTGCTGCTACTGTTTGTGGGGCTGATGCAGGTGAACGCGGCAGTGGCCAGGACACGGAAGGCACCTGTTGCCAAGGCAGCCGTCAGCGTGGTAGACCTGAGGACGGAGCGCCTGGTGAACCCTATGAGCGTGGACACGCCCACCCCTCGCCTGGGATGGCGAATAGAGTCGGCACGCAGGAATGTGATGCAGACGGCTTACCGCATCATTGTTTCTTCAACGGCTGAAAAGGCCGAGGCGCTGGAGGGTGACCTCTGGGATGTGACCACAGGGCAGGACAACCAAGGGACAGCCGCCGCCGGCGGTCGCTCGCAATGGATACCCTACGGAGGTAAGGCACTGAAAAGCAATACTCGCTGCTATTGGCGCGTGAAAGTCTGCACCACTCAGGGCGACAGTGACTGGAGCGATGTGGCGATGTGGAACGTGGGACTATTGACTGAAAGCGACTGGAGGGGACGCTGGATAGGATGGGACCATACCATGCCTTGGGACGTGGTGGCCGAGCACAGCAGACTTTCGGCACGGTATCTGCGCCAGGAGTTCAGTCTCGATAAAGATGTCCGTCAGGCCACGCTCTACATCAGTGGACTTGGCATGTACGAAGCCTTCATCAACGGGCAGCGGGTGGGCGAACAGGTGCTGGCGCCCGCTCCTACTGACTATCGAAGGACGGTGCTCTACAATGCGTTCGACGTCACTAGGCTGCTTGCCAAGGAGAACGCCATCGGCGTGGTGCTGGGCAATGGCCGTTACTACACCATGCAGCAGGACAAGAAGCCCTACAAGATAACGCGCTTCGGTTATCCCACGCTGAGGCTGAACCTCATTGTTGAGTTCACGGACGGAAGCCGCAGGACGGTGTCGACCGACGAGAAATGGAGGATCTGCTTGGACGGTGCCATACGCAGCAACAACGAATACGACGGCGAGACCTACGATGCTCGCAAGGAGCTGGAAGGATGGACGGAGACGGGCTATGACGACTCCCGTTGGCAGAAAGCCGAGCGGACGGCCATTCCTTATGGTACGTTGCGCGGTGCCATGTCGGAGAACATGAAGGTGGTGAGGCAGCTGAAGCCTAAGAGCCTGGTCCGCAAGGACGGCCGCATAGTAGTGGACATGGGTCAGAACATGGCCGGATGGCTGAGGATGCGGATATCATCGTTGGCGGCTGGCGACTCCATCGTCGTGCGGTTTGCCGAGAAGCTCGACTCCACAGGTAATATATGGACCGAGAACCTGCGCCATGCCCAGAGTACTGACCGTTATTATGCCAACGGCAATGAGCATGGACGCTGGTGGCATCCAGCATTTGTGTATCACGGTTTCCGCTATGCAGAGATTACCGGACTGCCGAAAGCTACTGCCGACGACTTGATAGGTGATGTTGTCAGCGATGCCATGGAAGAAACGGGGTACTTTGTCTGTAACGACACTATATTAAATAAGGTATATAAGAATGCGTGGTGGGGCATCCTCTCTAACTACAAGGGCATGCCTGTGGACTGTCCACAGCGCGATGAGCGGCAGCCCTGGCTGGGCGACCGCACAAGGGGCTGTTTCGGCGAGGCGTTCCTGTTCGACAATCAGGCGCTCTATGCCAAGTGGGCACGAGACATCACCGAGGCACAGCGCGAGGACGGATGCATTCCCGACGTGGCTCCTGCCTTCTGGAACTACTACAGCGACGACCTCACCTGGGCGGCTGCCCTGCCCATGACGCTCTCGATGCTCATTGGCCACTATGGCGACGACAAACCGCTGAGGAAATACTATCCTAACGTGAAACGGTGGCTGAAGCACCTGAAGACCCAGTACCAGCGCGACGGACTGATCTTTTGCGGGAAATATGCCGACTGGTGCCTGCCACCGGAAAAGGAAGAACTTATCCATAGCGAGGACCCGGCACGGACCACCGATGTGACACTTATCTCCACGGCCTATTACTTCTACATCTGCCGCATGATGGCTGGCTATGCCCGAATGCAGAAACTGGATGCCGATGCCACATGGTTTGATGCCGAGGCTGCCGAGACGAAGAAAGCCTTCAATCGTAAGTACCTCACCGTGAAGAAAGGCACGTCGACAGTACCGGGCCATATACTCTATCCCGACAGCACTTACTATGGCAACAATACCGTCACCGCCAATGTGTTGCCATATTACTTCGGCATAATAGACGACCCCTACGTCAGGCGGCAAGTGGAGGGACAGATAGTCAAGGCCATCATCGACCAGAACCTCGGCACCGTGACCAGTGGCGTCATCGGCATAGGATGGCTCATGCACGCCCTTACCGAGATGGGACGTACTGACCTGGCTTGGCTACTGGCCACCAACAGGAAATATCCGTCGTGGGGCTATATGACCGAACACGGTGCCACCACCATCTGGGAGCTGTGGAACGGTGATACTGCCTCGCCCAAGATGAACAGTGGCAACCACGTGATGCTGCTTGGCGACCTGCTGTCGTGGCTCTACGAGGACATTGCAGGCATAGGGGCGGCCGACGTGGGATTCAAGCACATAGCCATGAGGCCCGACTTCGGCGTTGACGAGATTGACAACATCGATGCCAGCTACAACTCCATCTACGGCAGGATAGTGAGCCGATGGAAGAAAGAGCACGGACGCCTCTATTGGCATGTGGAGATTCCTGCCAATACCGTGGCGACGATCGTGATGCCCGACAGCATGAGGCAGATAGGCTCGGGCAGCTATGACTTCGAGTGTGAACTGCCCAGACGGGGGGCTCAGGTAGTATGCGATGAGTTCCTCTACAGGCAGGCCGCTTTCCCCGAGTGTCACTCCGCCAGCATCGTCGAGACCCGCAAGGGCGACCTCGTCGCCACCTATTTCGGCGGCACGAAGGAGCGCAACCCCGACGTGTGCATCTGGGTGAGCCGCAAACCCAAGGGAAGCAAAGACTGGACGAAGCCTCAGCTGGTTGCCGACGGGGTGGGCATTGTCCATGGCAACGAGCCCAGCCTGGAGCCTGGACAGCGTGAGGCCTGCTGGAACCCTGTGCTGTACGAGACCCCGTCAGGCGAGCTGCAGCTGTACTTCAAGATCGGTCCCAACGTGGCAGGATGGAAGGGATGGCGGGTGGTATCGAAAGACGGCGGCAAGACCTGGAGCAGGCGCGAGCCTTTGCCCGACGATATCTATGGCCCCATCAAGAACAAACCCGTGCTGATAGGCTGTAAGGACGCCGGCGGCAGGACCGTGCAGCGGCTCATTGCACCCACCAGCGACGAACGGAACGGGTGGAAGGTGTATTTCGAACTGTCTGACGACATGGGCAAGACCTGGCGGCGTACGGCTTTCGTGGAGGCCGACTCAGGCGTCAGGGCCATACAGCCCTCCATCATCCTGTTGCCCGATGGACGCCTCGAGGCACTCTGCCGTACACGCAGCCGACATATCGGTGTTACTTATAGTTCTGACAACGGTGAGACGTGGAGCAAGCTGCAACTCATTGATACGCCCAACAACAACAGTGGCATCGATGCCGTCACCCTGCAGGACGGGAGCTTTGCCATGATATGCAACGACTGGCCCATCGAGCCCACCAAGGAAAAAGGGGCACGGACGCCCCTCTCCATTCTCCGTAGCAGCGACGGCATTCATTGGAATCATTGGATTACCCTTGAGGACTCGCCCATACTGCAGTATTCCTATCCCTCCATCATCCAGAGCCGCGACGGACATATACACGTGGTCTACACCTGGCGGCGCCAGCGCATCAAGCACGTTGAGCTGATTCCATAAAAAGCGCTCTCTCACTCTATCTTCATCCTGACAGGTGAAAGAAAGAGTGAGAGAGTGTAAACGGTCGGAATATCCGAATGAAGTAATATGTAATTACTCGTAGTATTCAATCTTGCGGGTCTGAGTCATCGTCTGTCCCATCATCGAAGCAGAGCGGCTGATCCAGTTGCCATGATCGTCGTACTTATAGTCGGTGTACGGGTTCTTCATCTCGCGTCCGCCCATGTTCATGATTTCAGCCTCGGGAGCACCCTTCTCGTTATAGGTACGCTTGAACACCATCTTCTGTCCCATGGCGTCGATGGTCTGGCTGGTAACCTTTCCGTTCTCCCATGTATAGACTACAGTAGCCTCCTGGCCCATCATCGACATGGTGGCTGACTTCAGGTAGCCGTTGTCATCGTATTTGGCATTGCTCATGCCCTCACGCGTCATCTTGCCGTCCTGAGTGAAAGTGACGGTCTGCGAACGGCCCATCACGTCAGATACTATCGACTTCACGGGTCCTGTAGCGTCATTCAGCTCAACATCGTGGAACTTGGTCTGTGCCATCAGGGCAAACGGTACTGCCAACAGGGCAATCATCATCATTACTTTTTTCATAGATTTCTAAAATTTAGTTGTAATTAAAGTTGAAATTAATTGAGTTAGACATTTCTATCCTTTGACGCATCCCTACCCAAAAGGTTTAATCGGCAGCGAAAAAAAAATTTTTAAGTGACGGAAAGGCTGATTTCCCTGCCGTTGTGCGAACAACTAATAATTTTTTTGAAAAAACGTTTGGTTATTTAAAATATTATCCTTAACTTTGCACCATTATTTGTGCTTCTACCTAAAATTAAAGCATAACCTAAGCCCAAGGCAACTAACATTACTAATTAATAAATACAAGTGTATGAAAAGACTCAGTTTGACTCTTGCCAGCCTTTTCCTGTTTGTGGGATTGGCTTTGGCACAAACAACGGTTAAAGGTACCGTAGTGACCTACGAGGACAATGAGCCGATTATCGGCGCCAGCATCCAGGTGGTAGGATCAACCAACATTGGTACCATTACCGATGCTAACGGACAGTTCACCTTGCAGGTTCCTGCAGGCAGAAAGACCTTGAAAATTACTTATGTAGGCATGGAGCCTCTGACGGTGGCTGTCACTGACAAGCCCATCCGCATCCAGCTCCGCAACGATGCCAACAGCATTGACGAGGTGGTGGTGGTGGCCTACGGTACACAGAAGAAGACCACGCTGACAGGTTCCATCCAGGAAGTGAAGTCGGAGAATATTGAGCTGCGCCCCACTTCCTCCGTCGCTTCTGCATTAGAGGGAACGGTTACTGGTGTCCAGGTGAACAGTACCTACGGCTCACCAGGTGACGATCCCAGCATCCGCATCCGTGGTATCGGCACCGTCAACGGTAGTAGCTCACCGCTGTATATTATAGACGGTGTGCCTTTCGATGGAAACGTTTCTGACCTGAACCCTGCAGACATCGAGTCGATGTCAGTACTGAAGGACGCTGCCTCTGCAGCTCTTTATGGTAACCGTGCCTCTAACGGTGTGATTCTGATTACCACCAAGAAGGGTAAGCAGGGCAAGCTCAGCGTGACCTTTGACATGAAGCAGGGTACCTATAGCCGTGGTATTCCCGAGTATGACCGCTTAGGGGCAAGAGAATGGATGGAGATGGAGTGGCTGAACCTCTACAACCAACGCATTGCCAATGGTGACAGCAAGGAAGCTGCTTCCAACTATGCTGTGAATAACATTATCCCCACCCGTCTGTATACGAACATCTTCAATAAGGCAGACGATGCTCTCTTCAATAAGATTGGAACCTATACGCCATTAGATGAAGAGGGGAAGCCTATGAAGGATGCAAATAATAAGGAGATTGTCTGGACGCTCAGTGATGGCAAACTCGTCAGCGATGCACAGATCAAGGGCACATATGGCGAGGACTTAGACTGGTACGACCAGGCTGTTCGCAATGGTCACCGCCAGGAGTATAATGTGAATGTCAACGGAGCTAACGAGAAGGTGGACTATATGTTCTCGGTAGGTTACCTGGATGAACGCGGCTACCTGAGGGACTCGGGCTTCAGCCGTTTCTCTGCCCGTGCTGCCGTGAATGTGCAGCCCAAGAAATGGATTAAGCTGGGCCTGAACTTGAGCGGCACCCATCAGAACTACGATAACACTAACGGTGACGGTACTTCCAACTATACCAATGTGTTCATGTATGCCAGAGGCATTTCTCCCGTCTATCCCGTTCACCTGCACGACCCTGCTACGGGCGAATATATTCTTGATGCCAACGGCAACAAGCAGTATGACGGTGGTAACTACATTGATGCCGAAGGTAACGAGGTACTGACCCGTAACCAGTACAAGGACCGTCACGTGATGTGGGAGAACGAACTGAACAGCGACAAGACCGTCCGCAACACCATCAACGGTATCGCTTACGCCGACCTTTACCTGCCCTATAACTTCACGTTTACTCTGAAAGGAAACATGAATGTGCGCAACAGCAACGAGTTTGACTACGGTAACGCCACCATCGGCGACAGCAAAGGTAACAACGGACGTGCTGGACGCGACGACTATCGCTACAAGAGCTACACCTTCCAGCAGCAACTGCACTGGAACCATGAATTTGGCATACACTCGCTTGACGCAATGGTGGGTCACGAGAACTACTACTGGACGCGCAACTATATGTATGGCCGCAAGGCCAATGAGGTGTTCGCAGGCAATGCCTTCTTGGAGAACTTCACCGAAATCACCAGTTTCTATGACTATAACGACAACTACCGCACCGAGTCTTACTTGGGACGTATGCGCTATGGCTACGACAACCGCTACAATGCCGAGGTTAGCTTCCGCCGCGACGGTTCCTCGCGCTTTGCCAAGGATGCCCGCTGGGGTAACTTCTGGTCAGCAGGTGCCAACTGGGTCATCTCCAATGAGAGCTTCATGAAGGGCATTGGCTGGGTGAACTACCTGAAGCTCCGTGCCGACTACGGTGAGGTAGGTAACGATGCCGGTGCCGGCTACTATGGCTACATGGCACTCTACAATTCTACGCAAAACGCCAACCAGGGAGCCTATTGGATTGGCAACCTGCCCAACTACGACCTGAAGTGGGAGACAGGCCAGTCGTGGGGCATTGGTCTCGACGGTCGCCTGTTCAATCGGCTGAACTTCACTATTGAGTACTTCGATAAGCGCAACAAGGACCTGCTCTTCGACGTGTACAACCCGCTGTCGGCAGGTGCCACCAGTACCACCGCAGCCGAATCTACCGTCACAAAGAACATCGGTATTATTTCTAACAAGGGTTTTGAGTTCTCTGCAGATTATGATGTCTACAGAACTCGCGACTGGCGTGTCAACGTGGGTGCAAATATCACACTGCTGAAGAACGAGGTGGTGAAGCTGCCTGAGCAGAACAAGGACGGTATCATCGACGGCACCAAGAAGATTGTGGAAGGCAAGGACCGCTATGCATTCTTCATCTACACTTGGGAGGGTATCAACACAGCCAACGGTCTGTCGCTCTATAAGTTCGACGACGAGAACTACTTCTTCAAGGCAGCCGACGGTACAATCTATGGAAATGAGAAAGACGCCGATGGCGATGCCAATACCGAGATTAAGGATGCCAACCTGGCGTGTGTAACGGTGATTGACGGCGTACCTTATTCTTATAATACTTCATACGCCAAGAGGGAGTTCCACGGCTCTGCCATGCCCGATGCATACGGCAGCTTCAACTTCAACATTGGCTGGAAGGGACTCTCGCTGTCCACTCTGTTCACTTACCAGCTGGGCGGCAAGGTGATAGACTATAACTATCAGGACTTGATGTCGGCAGGCTCAACGGCTCCATCGGCATATCACGTGGATGTGCTGAAGAGTTGGACATGGGATCAGGCCACAGAACAGCCATCGGTGGATCCCAACGGTACGCCCATCTTCAACGGTGACCCTGTAATCGGCGAGAAGCTGTCGGCCAGCCTGAATGCCAATTCGCAGAGATTTCTCCATAGTGCCAGCTATCTTGTCCTGAAAAACATTAACCTGAGCTACCAGCTGCCGAAGTCACTGGTTCGCAAGGTAGACTTGGAGGACGTGACGCTGAGCGTTACCTGCGAGAACCTCTTTACCAAGACCTCGCTGAAGGGTATGAACCCACAGCAGAGCTTTGCTGGTACACAGTATAACTATTTGGTGACACCGCGTGTGTTCTCCGTAGGCCTGAATGTCAAGCTTTGATGAAAAGAAGTAAAGGTAAACAAAGGAGTTAAAAAAGTTAAAGACCATATTATTATGAAGAAATACATATTATTATTCAGCATCGCAGCTCTTGGGCTTGTAGCATGTGAAAGCGACTATCTGGATACGGCTCCAGAAGCGTCAACGGCTACCGCTACCATTGTGGAGAGCACAGACAACGTAGAATTGTCAATCATGGGCATTTGCCGCGCCATGTCCAACCAATATATGAAGGTACAGGGCTGTAACGGCGAGGGAACTATCAAGAACTGGTTTGGAAGCTATCCTGGCGGAGATGCCCAGAAGAGCAACCTGACAGGATGGTCAAGCATCATCAACGGTACGTTCCATCTGACACGTACCAATACCTATCTGACCTATCCTTGGTTCTACTATTACAAGCTCATCAGTAATGCTAATGGTGTCATCTGTAATGTTGACAATGCCAAAGGCCCTGATACTGACAAGGCATTCCTGAAGGCACAGGCCCTGGTGTTCCGTGCATACGCATTCTTCCGTCTCTCGGAGCTTTATACGCTCCGCTGGAAGGATAAGGCTGGCGACACTCCTGGCATCGTGCTTCGTTTGGATGAGTCGACTGGCGACTGTCCTCTGTCTACCCAAGCAGAAACCTATGAGCAAATCTATAAGGACTTGGACGAGGCTATCAGCTTGTTCCAGCAGAGTGGTGGGCGCGACCGCAAGGCCGACGAGTTCTACAAACCCAACCTGAATGTGGCTTACGCCGTCTATGCACGCGCAGCACTGACCCGCGAGGACTGGCAGAAAGCTGCCGAGTACGCCCAGAAGGCACGCGAAGGCTACGCCATCATGAGCAACGACCAGTATCATGACGGATTCTACACGCCTAACAGCGAATGGATATGGGGTGTGTACGATGCTTCCGACCAAACACTGTACTACTACAGTTTCCTGGCCTACATTGCATCCAACTCCAATGCTGGTGTCTGCCGCAGCTATCCGTTTGCCATCAGTAAGGAACTCATAGACCAGATTCCTGAAAGCGACCTCCGTCGTGACCTCTACCTCGTGCCGACTCCCGAAGAGTGGGTTGCAGGCAATGCTCTTGACAAGGACGGCATAGAGCCTGCCTCCAACAGTAAGAGTTCACTCTACAAACGCGGAAAGGCAGACTATGCCAACCGTCTGTATTCCACATCCACTATATTCCCGTACATGCAATTTAAGTTCCTGTGCCAGGATACGCCAGGTGTCGGCTCGTTCACGCTCTTCCGTGCAGCCGAGATGTACTACATACAGGCCGAGGCCGACTGCCACCTGAACAAGGAAGCAGAAGCCCAACAGCTCATCTATGATGCCAACAAGGGCTACGATCCCAACCTCCAAAAGACCACCAAGACCGGTGCTGACCTGCTGAAAGAAGTGAAGCTCTATCGCCGTTTCGACCTCTGGGGCGAGGGCTATGACTGGTTCGACCACAAGCGCTGGGGCGAGACAATGATTCGCAAGAGCGTGGCAGAGGGTGGCAGTTGGAACACGGCCTTCGCCAAGACCTTTAATCCTACGGATGCCAACAATTGGACGCTTGTCATACCACAGAAGGAGATTGACTATAACTCACTGGTGAAGTAATCTCTCTCGTTAAAAATACCATAAAAATCCTCTTTTATTCAGATGGCTGACTCGCGATGGGTCGGCCATCTGTTTTTTTAGGCGCACATTAAGGCACACACCTAAGGCATACTATTAGGCACACAAAAAAAGGCCTCTGTATCAGGGCCCTTTTCTTGTGTTTATTCTTCGTACATCTTATCGATTTCCTTTTTGTAGTTCTCGTTCAGCACCCGCCGTTTGATTTTGAGGGTGTTGGTGAGCTCGCCCCGTTCCATGGAAAAATGGTGGGGTAGGAGGGTGAAGCGTTTCACCTGCTCATAATGAGCCAGCTGCTGTTGCAACGTGTCTATGCGTTCCTTCATCATTTGGTTGATCTGCTCGTTGGCACACAGCTCCTCGCGGTTCTGGAAGCCGATGGCATGGTCGCGTGCATACTGCTCTAGCAGGGAATAGACTGGTATGATGAGTGCTGAGACAAACTTCCGCTGGTCGGCAATGATGCACACCTGATCAATATACTTGTCTACCAGCAGTTTTGACTCAATCATCTGCGGGGCGATGTACTTGCCGTTGGAGGTCTTGAACAGGTCCTTGATGCGTTCCTTCAGGAACAGTTCGCCGTTCTCCAGGTAGCCGGAGTCACCCGTACGGAAATAGCCGTCCTCGGTGAAGGCTGCCTTTGTCAGGTCGTCGCGGTTGTAGTAGCCGCGGGTAATGGTGGGACCTTTCAGCAGTATCTCGCCCTCGTCGCTGATCTTGATGCTGATGCCCTCGATGGGTATGCCTACGCCACCCACGGTGAAGGGATCGCCAAGATGGTTGCACGATACGGTGGCCAATGACTCGGTGAGTCCGTAGCCCACCACCATGTTAATGCCTATGGAGTGGACAAATTCCTCGACCACGGGGTTCACCGTTGCACCCGCCGTTGGGAAGAAATGTGCGTTCTGCAGTCCCAGTTCCTTACGCACCAACGAGAAGATGGTTTTGTTGATCATTTCATATTCCATGTGCAATGCCATGGGAGGACGCTTGCCTTTCGACAGATAGTCGATGTTGTGCTTCTTGCCTACTGCCAGGGCATGCTTGAACATCTTGCGCTGCACGGCACTCGAACCCTCTATTTTTTCCATCACGCCCATGTAGACCTTTTCCCAAAAGCGGGGCACGCTGGACATACAGGTGGGGTGGGTCTCGCGCATGGTCTGCTGCACTTCCTGCGGATAGGTATTGACGATGAGCCGTGCTCCCTCGGTGATGCAGAGTATCTTCCATCCCTTTTCAAAGATATGAGTGAAGGGCAGGAAATTGAGCACGCGGTCGTCCTCTCCCACTGGCACACATTTGTTATTGGCCTCCATGGCGGCATGGTACTGTCCCATAGTCAGAATGACGCCCTTGGAGTCGCCCGTGGTACCGCTGGTATAGAGAATGTTGGCAATGTCGTCCATTGAGGCCTGCTGCTGCAGCGCCTCCACCTCTGTCTGCCGTGGTAGGCTCTGACCCTGAGAGCGCCCTTCTGCCGAGCATTCGCCCAGTTTCAGGAAGTCATCGAAATACATGGCATTCGGGTCGTGGGTAGAGATGCGGACACCGCGGTCGAAGATGATGATGCGTTCCAGCGTATGGCAGGTGGAGAAGACCCTCCGGGCCTTGTCGTACTGATCCTGCTCACCAACGAACAGGAAACGTATCTTGGCATCGTTCACCATGAACTGTATCTGCTGCTCTGAGCTGGTGGCGTAGAACGGGATGGTGACGGCACGGATGCCCCAAGCACCGAAATCGCAGAAGAGGTACTGGACGGAATTCTGTGAGAAAATGCCCACGTTTTCCTGGACCCTGATACCCAGGTTCAGCATGGCATTCGACACCTGCTTCACCTTTTCCGAGAACTGATTCCAGCTGCATGACTTCCATTCCCTGCTGCCAAAATCCCTGTAAATAAGAGCCTCGCGGTCGCCCAAACGACGCGCTTGGTCATGTACTAAGACCGATAGATGACTGTTAATCTGCATGCTTTCTCTTGTTTATGGCGCTGCAAAGGTACGAATAAGCGAGCAAAATACCAAATTTATTTGAGTATTTTCAAGCGGGAGAACCTTCGAGCTTAGCTCAGAGGTACGAAAAATACGATTAAGCGAGGACAAATAAATGCATTTATTTTGTTGAGCGTGAGAATTTTATCCAATAAGCGAGCAAAATACCAAATCTATTTGAGTATTTTCAAGCAAAAAGCAGCGAGTGCCATCAAGCAGGCTTGGAATGGCCGAGTCGCGTTCGAGATAGACGGAGTCACCTCAATCTTTCCCAAAATACCGTGAAGCACGGAACAGGTAGATTCGATTCGCACAGGTAGGTCAAATATGCCAATTAATATTAATTAACGCGGAAAAGCGAATATATAAGGTAATTTTCCGTAAATTTGCATAAAAAAAGCGTAAGTCTTGAATATTATTGTAGAACATATACCAGTTAGAAGACAAAGAGTGTAAACGCGCAGATTCTTAGTAACCGGGGAATTCTAAACTGTGAGAATTGAAATACTTAAACTATATCTTCTTAACGACATGACAGCACTGGTAGCACAACCGGGAAGCATTACCGACTCCATTGTATAATCATCTGGTATCCTGCCCATTACCGCCTGACTCCTGCTATTGGTGATGGGTTGCGATGGTCTATATGGTACATTGCAAGACCCCATTGCTCTCCTGGCCAATATACAGAGCATAGTACCGTTGAATCCCGCTGTCACTTTCTCGGTGTATTACGATGTAGCTGATATGCAGTTTTCCTAACCAGAGTGCGCCTCTTTATTGATATGTGCAAACTTAGTGATGGTATGGCTATTGACATGACTCTCGAGGAGCTGCTCTACGAGATTGTTGAAACACACGACGTGGATACCTCCCAAAGGGATGCCAGTTCACCTTGCCACTCTCCGTTATCCGCTTACGTTCTCTCTGCCGTTCACATCCCTTGTGAACCGAGGAGAGAACCGGAATGAACGAGGTTCAGTGCCTGAGCGGATTCGCTTAAGACCAAAGCGCAGCGAGTTTTTGCATTCGCCATGCTCTGCCAGTCGGACTGTTCTCTTTAACCATTCTTGCGCTCCATTGGTGCTCAGGTGCTTCACGGAGGTCTTGCAAAGAATTCACAATTTAATTAAAATATAAACCCGCCAGCATCAATTTCTCAATTATAAATTATAAATTATCAATTAAAATAACTACCTTTGCAGCCTGAACACAGACTTAATCAAAGATAGAAACAGATGAAAAAGGCAAAGATAGTGACTTTTGGAGAGCTTCTGCTCCGTTTTTCAAAACTCGAACACATGCGGTTGTCACAGGGTGACAGCTTTACTTGTAAGTACGGGGGCAGCGAGGCAAATGTGGCTGTGTCGTTGGCCACTCTTGGCGACGAAGTGGAGTACATCACCCGCCTTCCCGACAACGTGGTGGGTCACGCCGGTGCCCAGGAGCTAATGCAGCTGGGTGTCAATACCCGTCGTGTGCTCTATGGAGGCGACCGCATAGGTACCTATTATTTCGAACCTGCCGCTGGCATGAGACCGGCAAAGGTCATCTATGACCGTGCTCATTCTGCCTATTCCGAACTGAAGCCGGGCATGATACCCTGGCGCGACATCCTGATGGATGCCGATGTGCTACACGTCTCGGGCATCACCGCTGCCATTTCGCAGAATGCCGCCGATGCCACTTTCGAGGCGCTAGACATTGCCGACGAGTTAGGCGTGCTCGTGACCTACGACATCAACTACCGCAAGAACCTTTGGCGCTATGGTGCTAATCCCCGTGAGACCCTCCGCCGCATGTTGGGCCGTTGCGACATGATGTTCGGCGATGCCATAGAGTTTGAGTTCCTCAGTCAGCGTAGCCAGCCGCCCTTCACCGCACAGGACTCGTCGTTCCAGATGCAGATGGACGAATATCGCCAGTGGTTCGAAGAGCTGCACCATCAGTTCCCCCGTTGCCGCAAGTGGCTCATGGGCATGCGTAATATGGTAGCCTCCAACCACCACCTTCTCACGGCTCTGCTCTATGTATGTGATGAAAAGAAGCCTGGGCAGTTGCTCCAGGCTCCTATCATGGATATCCCCGATGTGATAGACCCAGTGGGTGTGGGCGATGCCTTCATGGCAGGCCTCCTTCATGCTCTCTATGCCGACGACCTGCCTCATGATGACCAGCAGGTGTTGAACTATTCGTTGGCAGCTGCCACATTGAAGAATACCATCAACGGCGATTTCAACCTGGCCACCGACAACGAGGTGCGTGCCCTGCTGTAGGGAGCGTTACCGTTGTCTGGCGTACCCAGGCTGGCTGCTTGGTGTGCCGAATGGTGACTCCGTGTCGGTGCCGCCATTCGCATTGAAAGCCGCCTGCCGCACGGTGAGCACCAGTGTGTCTTTGGCAGCATAGAAGGTGATGTCCTGCTGACGGCTGGTCTTCTCGCTGTTTTCCGTCACTTTCAGTTCCACCTCAGGTGTGCCCGATGTATAGGGTTTCACGGTGACCGTAAGCCACGAGGCCGATCCCGTGTTGCGTGACACCTCGGCCGACAGCCCCGACAAAGAAATGGTGGCTGCCTCGGACTTGGCTGTCATGTCGTGAGTCTTGGTGAGATGTCTGCCTTTGGTAGTGGGTTGTGGCGGAGTTGGTGTGGGTTCCGGATCATCGCTATCGCTTCCCCCGCAGCTCCACGTCAGCAGGGCAAGACTGGCCAAAAGCCCCATTGCTATATATTTCAAGTTCTTCATAACGGTTGTTCCTTTCTTTGGTTATTATCACTTTACGACTACTTTCTTGTTGTTCATGATGTAGACACCCTTCTGCATAGGCTTGCCGTTCAGCCGGCGTCCGTCAAGTGTTCGCCATGTACCCTCGTTCTTTATGTCGGACATCTCATCCTGGATGGACATCACCTCTCCGTCCACATCAAAGCTGCTGCGTGTGCTGCTCTTGGGAATGGCCAACCATGCACGGTGAGCCTCGGAACGGAAAGCACCGCCGTTTCTGTCGTTGGGGAACCATCCAAACCACTTCTCAAGTGCTGTGCCCGGCTCGCCATAGGTGAGCTTATAGAAAGCACAGTTGCCGTCGGCAGTCGTGGTGGTGGCCACGTCGCTGCCATGGAGCATGTTGGTGGTGCTGACCTTTTTGTTGCCGGTGCTGGTGAGGGTGTAGGTGGCCTTGGCTTTCTTCGATGCCTCGACGACCACAGCTACATCTGCGGGAATCTCATCATAGTCACCATCGCCCTTGAGGTAGACCTTCGACAGACTGCCATCGCTGCCCTGACCCGTATAGATGAATGCCTTCAGATCGTTGGGCAGACGGTAACTGTTCTTTGAGTCGTAGAAGGTAGCGTAACCAGCGTCGGACACCGTAATCGTAGCGTTCTGCGTGCTCTCTCCAGACGTGGTAATCTCGGCCTCGGCCTTGAAGTCCTTCAACTCACGCCAGCCGGCATGGTCATTGGCAATGATGAAAATGCCGTACTCCGTGCCAGGCTCGCAGTCGACGATGACAGGACTTGCCGTCACGCCAATGGCCAATGGTTCATACTCGCCACCGTTCTTGAAGGCGTAGATGTCATAGTGGTCTATGCCGCTGGTGGCATCTTGTCCAGAGAAGGTGATGGTGAGCTTGCCGTTCTTCTCCTCCACCTTGGTAATCTTCGACGAAGGATAGTCAGTATCGATCGTGTTCACGTAAGTATTAGTCATGATAGGCTCATTGGCATCAAACACGATACTTGCCCTATTGCTAATGGTGGTACCGTTGGCAGGGTTCGGCTTATGCTGTATGCTGAAAGTGACGAACCCCTCACCCACGTGGTTGTTGTCGTTGGGCAATAGGAATCCTATCATCGGGTCCATAATCTCATCACCATTCTTCTTCAGCGACACGAAACTCCAATTAACGATGCCCGTCTTCTTGTCAAACTGTCCGCTGACACGCACCATGATATCCTCGTTTTTCACTTTATACATAACGTCGCGTGAGAATTGCTGTGTCCGGCTACCGCCTACTACCAACGTCGTATCGGCCCAGCCGAAGCTGCCAAAGCTAAATGTTTCGGCATCATATTTCGTCAGATCCAAGGTGTCGGTGACAAACACCTCGTGGGCAGGAGCCGTGGCCTTGCTGTCGTTCTCAAAGGTGATGGTATAAGGCATCTGTTTTATGGGCTGTATGTAGTGGCGGCTGTCATCGTAACCCCATGGGCCATAGATCTCGTTGGGGTCGCGGCTGGAGACCATCTTCATGAACATAGTGCTACCATTCGGGTCAGTACATGCCTTGGCTGAGTTGACGGCTGATACTATATTGAAGGTTGACTGTATGGTGAAGCCTATTATCGTGGGTACTCCGCCTAAGAAACCAGTTGCGCAGCCAGCTGCGCCCCAGGCAAACGACTCGGTGAACGCAATCCATCTGCTATCCGGCTTTGCCTGATACGTGGCTATGCAAGTCTTGATAGCACCCCAGGCACAGGATAATCCTGGAGCCGTGTTCAGTCCCCATTCTACACCAGCGAGTCCTACATCTATGAGTGCAAACGACAAATACTGCATCTTACACTTGAACTGTTCCCAAGCGAGGTCATCTTTCTTGTGTTTGTTTTTCTCCTTTTCTTCGAGTTCATCGAGGAAGTCTCTTGTCTGGAAACCACTTTCCGAACTTTCCTCGAACGATCCCCAAGGCTCTTCCCAACCTAAATAGATTTCCATTTGCTTTCCGGTGGTACCACCTTTCACGCGGAACGACTTCTGAGCCGTGCTGTTGGCGGGAATAAACGGAATGAAGAACGAACGTCCTCGCATCTGCTTGCCACGGGCGTCGGTAAAGACGATGGGATCGGAGAACTGCTCGTCCATGATTTTCTTTACATCCTCGTCGATGGCATCGGTGTAGAGCCTGTAGTCGAAGTCAAACACCAAATCGAAGTCCTCGTCGGCGTCGTAGAACAGGTAGATGGGCACGTTATAGGCATCGGTATTCGACGTGTTGCCGTATTCTATGAACACTTGTTGGTATTTGCCCGTCAGTGCCGAATTGATACCGCTCAATCTTGCCCAAACCTCAGGTGTTTCTTTCTTCACCAGTTCGAAACCTTGATAGAGCGTGTCTTTGTCCACTATTACATCGTATTTCCCCAAAGAGGCCTCGCTGAGGTCGAACTGTACGTAGGGCAAATCGTCCAGTGACTGGGCTTTGTTAGTGTTGTCACCGTAGTTGATGAGCCACTTACCCTCATAGTCGCCGTTCTTGCTGTGCAGCACCACCTTGGGCTGGTTGTTGTAATCTACTTGATAACCGCCAATGATGCGCAGGGTCGTATAACTGCTTTGTGCTGCCACAGCCGGTTCCACCTTACTGATGCCGCCAATGGTAATCCTCTTCGTGGCTGAGGCGTAGGCATTGCAGTTGCCTGTTCCCTTGGCCACCAGCGTATAAGTGTAGTTGCCGGGGTCACGCCTGAAGTCCTGTGAAACATGACGCTTTTCGTCGGTTTTATAGTCGTCAGACCTGCCGGGATAGGGCAAGATCCACCAGCAGGCTTCGCCGTCCTGGGTCATATCGCTGCCATAAACCATTTGACCTTTCGTGTCGGTGGTCAGGGTGAACTCGGGATGCGGAGCGCGGATGCCGTTGTGAGCCACGAGATTGTTCTCCATCAACGGAGCAGGGTCGTTCTTATACTGGCTCTGGTCTTGCAGCGAGCCGTCGAAGGTGAGCAGCAGGCGGCAGTCCTTGTCCTTGGCGTCGGGCTGGCTGTACAGGTGCTGCAGAATCTCCTCCTGCGTCAGGGCGCGGCTATAGATGGCAAAATTGTCCACCAGTCCCTTGGGGTCGTAATAATTGTTGTTGCGGCCTATGACTATGGGGTTGCTGCCCATGAGAATCTTGCCCCGCTCTGTGGTCTTGCCTATGAGCAGACCGTCGACGTAGAGACGGACGTTGTCTTTTTCCTGCTTGCTGTCGTAGGTCAGTGCCACGTGGTGCCAGAAGCCCCATTCCTTGATTTGGTAGCGCCAGCGATCCCAGATGGTCTTTCCTACGCCATCGACCGACTGCTCGGTACACACACCTGCGTAGAACGAGAAGAAGCTGCTGTTGTCGCCGTTCACGTTGATGAACCAGCCACCGTTGTACTGGCTGTTGCCGTGATTGGTGGTGCTGTTCGTCAGAGTGGCTATCTGGAAGGTGTTGCTCTGGTCAACCCTCACCCAGCACTCCACGGTGATGGCCTCCTTTGTGGCCTCAAGGCTGGGCGTAATGGGAATGGTGACGTTGGTCATCGGTCGATCCAAAGTGTTTTTCGCGATCGATACGTCAAGCGCCATCTCCTTGCCCGTTGTGGCGGGAGCAGGATCGTTGCGGCGATAGACAATGTTCCAGAAATAGCTCTTGTTGGGTTGATAGGGCGCTGTGTAGTCCATCAGCCAGTGCTCCGTGCCCTTACTGTCAAGCAGCACGGTCAGCGAATGGTTGTTGGCCCTGCCGCCATACCACGACTCTGCGCCTATGGAGAAGTTGCGATGCACGGTGCGGAAGCCGTCCTTCGACTCCACTAACAGAGCACGGCAGGCCGTCATGTAGACGTGCTGACCCGTGGGATCATCGGGAGCAATGTACAGCTCGAAGAAGTTGGCATAACCCTCATAGCGTCCGCTCCAATAGCAGCGTTCCTGCACGTCCCAGGTCTGGCCGCCGTCGTGCGAGTGCCAGATCTTAGGACCGTTTGGCGTCTGCAGCACATAGATGTTCTGCCCTTTGGCAGCTATCGCGCCCACTGTGCCTGTAGTGCCAGGCAGATACTTGGGTTTCGTCCACGTCTTGCCGCCGTCGGTAGAACGTGTAAAAATGGTGTGGGAGCGGTCGTTGTCGGGTCGCTCCACTTCCTCGGCGCAGCCCTTGAAGATGACGTTGATGACATCACCCTCCAAGGTCATCTGCGGGTGGTAGTTGAATGCGTCGCCGTTGAATCCCTTCGTGTAGTTCAGCTCAGCGTACGACTTGCCTTCAGAAACAATGGGTGCAATGTTCTGCGTGCTGATGGTCTGGCCACCGTCGTTCGAAGTCGATACGTAGACATTGCCCCACCTCATACCGTTCGACCAGCTCATGTCGTTGCCGAGCACCGCCCAGCGGCGTCCTGACACCTGTATGTCGACAAAATCCTGCACCGTGTCTATCTCCTTGTCCATGAACGTGGCGCCGCCGTCGAACGAGGTGAGCACGCGCGTCTTGTAGCTCGTGCCGTTGTAGCGGGAACCTTGGAAGGCAATGACCACCGTCTGTCCATCGGTCACCACGTGAGGACGGCCGTAGAAGTAGTGTCCGTCGCCCTCGTTGCCCTTGGCCAGCGTGCGCTGCTTGAAGGTCTGGCCGCCGTCCGTTGAATATGTGTAGAGCAACTCGGAATTTTGTTCATCGGCCGACTTGACAACCGTGACCAGATGAATGTTCTGGCCTGCGACCTCAAGCCACTTGCTGTTGCTGCCAATGTTTCCGCCTACATAGTTGATGTCGCCCATCGACATACTTTTGGAGGCAACGACCGCACGGGCGTCTTCCCATGTTTTGCCGCCGTCAGTGCTTCGGCGATAGTATATGCACGACTCGCCCTTGGCGTTGGGCTTCCAGTCAGCCCAAAACACATGGAGCGTCTCGCCAGAGACGGCAGCCTGCATGGGCAGCGGGTCGTCCGTGTAACAGGTGGTGTCGTTCACGCTGGCCGACAAGTTTTTCCACCCGCCCCAGTTCGAGGGCAGGTACTTTTCCATGTCGTTGGCCGAGGCCATGGCCGCAAGGGTTGACAGTAGACAGAATAAAGACAATAGGACTCTTTTCATAGTTCTACAGTTTAGTTATTGTAATATGGTCGCAAAGATACGAAAAAATATCTTTGCGACCAAATAAATGACAGGTAATTTACTTCCTGTTAAAAGAGATTAACCTTTATGTCCCAATCTGTTACACGATACTTTTTTCCAGCTCTTCCAGGCTCTTGCCCTTGGTTTCAGGACAGCGTCTGTAGAGGAAGATAAAGGCACAGAGGCAGATGGTGCTGTAGATCCAGAAGGTGCCACTGCTGCCCAGCGCAGCATTCATGGATGGGAACGAGAAGGTGAGTGTGCAGCAGCCCACCCACAAGGCAAAAGTGCAGGTGGCCATGGCCACGCCACGGATGCGGTTGGGGAATATCTCTGCCAGCAGCGTCCACGTCACGGGACCGAGGGTCATGGCATATACCGAGATGGCTGCCACGACGAGCATCACCATCATCACGCCCTTCACCTCATAGAAGTAGCAGGTGCCCAGCGTCAGGTAAATCAGCCCCAGGCCGCCGGCTCCCAGCAGTATCAGCGTGCGCCGTCCCCACTTCTCAATGGTGTAGAGTGCCACAATCGTAAAGATAACGTTGGCAACGCCAGTGATGACAATGTCGATGAACATGCCGTCAACGTCATAACCGGCACCCGTGAATATCTCCTGTGCATAATTGAAAATCACATTCGTGCCACACCACTGCTGGAACACGGCAATCACCAGTCCCAGAAGCAGCACCTTCCCGTATCTGTGCTGGAACAGCTCCGACAGTCCGGCTCCTTTCTTCGTCACCCCGTCTGCCCCCTTTTCTTGCTGAGACAGCATGCTCCCCTCCACTTTTTGAGAGGAGCCGGGAATCAGGCCCTTTAATTTCAAGAACACCGGGCTCTCCGGAATGAAGAAGCTCATCACGAGGAACAGTGCAGCAGGTAGCGTCTCGGCCCAGAACATCCAGCGCCATCCCCATTCCACGTTCCACGTCTGGTTTTCGGTGACAGATGTATCGCGGGCCAGCAGCATGTTCACCACCTGAGCCGCCAGGATGCCAAGCACGATGGTCATCTGGTTGAGACTCACCATGCGGCCGCGAATCTCGGCGGGACTTACCTCGGCAATATACATGGGAGAAAGGGCAGAGGCTACGCCTATGCCTACACCACCGACGAAGCGGGCAAGATTGAAAAGCGTGAAATCGTTGAATAGGCCTGTGCCTATGGCCGACACGGTAAACAGGATGGCGGCCAGTGTCAACAAGGGTTTACGTCCATAACGGTCGGCGGCGGCTCCCGCCACCATGGCTCCTATAAGACATCCCACCAAGGCGGTAGACATGGCCACGCCCTGGAGCAGCGGACTGTCGCTGATGCTAAAATAAAGCTCATAGAACGGCTTGGCACCGCCTATGACCACCCAGTCGTAGCCAAAGAGCAGACCGCCCATGGCCGACACAGAGCAGATGAACCAGAGAAAACCCTTGTTACACGATGTCGTGTGCAAGGAATTGTCGCATGCAGTTCCGCACATCCAGCATATATTTCAAGTTGTAGAAGTTGTCGATCACCCAACGGCCGTTCTCATACACCAAGTCGATGCGGGCGGGCGTGTAAGCATCGTCCTCATAGACGGTGAAAGATACCGATGCCTTCTTTTCGGGCTCAATGACCAGGTCGGTCACCTCAAACTCGTCGAAATTGACAATCATTCCCGAAAAGCGGGTCATCGACCAGGGATTGATTTCATAGAACAGCGTGTTCGTCCGCTCTTCCTTGCAACGTACCTGCAGCAGCAACTTGTTCCAAGCTTTAGAGCAATAGGACTTGTCGAAGAGGTCGCTGTCAAAAACACCGCCATGAATCATGTAATCCGACCTGATCACACTGTAAATGTTCCGAACTTGCTCTAAAACAATACCCTGCTCAACCTTATACCTCATTTCCGAATTCATAGCGATATCCTTCTGCGCAGTCTCCAAAGTGGCCACTGCGTGGGAGTCGCGCTGATTGCGGCTGCTACATCCTGCCAGTATCATGGGCAGGGCAAACCCCAATAAAACAATCTTTTTGTAGTTGAAACGTTCCAAAATCTGACTGATTAAGATTATCATTATGAAATTTCGGCTGCAAAGTTACGAATATTTTTTTAATTCCCTATAACGATTTCACCATTTTTTTCTGTTACCCACCGTTAATTTATTAATACTGAGGAAAAACGAAGGGAAAGCCTGGCGGTTGAAAGCACCTCTGTTGTATCGTGGTAGGGTAAAGGTCATGCCTCGTTTCGATAGAAATTCATATAGATGCAGTTGATGCCATTCATGTACTTGTGGTTGATATTCTTGCACAAGCGCGACAGGATGGCTCGTCGTAGGTTGTTCTCATCTATATCCATTATTTCCTCATCCGAATATTTGTAAAGCGGATTTCGCAGGGGACCCTTGCTTTTCACCACTACCGTCAATTCCTTTTCCTTGTCGATGATACGCACATCGAAGGTTCCATCCTCGTTAGAGGTTTCATGCGTATCCATAATTTCATAGAGCAGTTCCTCCAACGCAACATCCACGGCAAAACCGTCGGGCAGCTCGCATGCCTCAATAAAGGGGTGTACCTGGGCCAGGAATTCCTCTATGCCCTCAGAGGTATAAGGCACGGAGAACGTGACGGCCGGGTTCGATGGCACCGTATTCTCAAGTGTAGGCCAGGCATAAAGCCGATTCTTTCGATGGACCACATATGCCATTGCCACCATCACCAACAGTAGAAGCCAGGCGGTGACGGGCAGGAAATACCAGATGAGTTTAGGGGTGTAGAGGGCCAAGACGACAATAATGCCGATAGTTCCCACATTGGTCACGATCTCTATCCATCGGCAGAGCTTCTGATGCCCCTGCACGAAATAAAGCACGCTCAGTGTCTCAGATATGGCATTGGGCAGAAAGGCGATACTCATCAGACGGAACGGGGTGTAGCATTGTGCTATCAGACTGTCGTCGGCATCATAGATCCTTGCCAGCATATCGGGGAAGAGGAATATCAGCAGGCTCACCGCCACCATCACCACTATTAACATACGGAAGATGCGCCTCGTGAGTAAGCGGAAGCTGTCGTAGTCTGCTGGCACTGCGAGGATGGCAGCGCGAGGAGATAAACGGCATCGGGTATGAGCTGAACTCCATCATCGTCGAGAAGTGGGAGGGCAAGGCATACCGCCTTGTCATACAGCGTGAGCGACGGTTGGACGGTGAGCAGGACTTATGGGAAGGAGAGTACACTTACCGCTGCATCCTGACCAACGACTATACCTCAACCAACCGCGAGATCGTGGAGTTCTACAACCTCAGGGGCGGCAAGGAACGCATCTTCGACGACATGAACAACGGATTCGGATGGGCAAGGCTGCCAAAGTCCTTCATGGCAGAGAACACCGTGTTCCTGCTGCTGACGGCTATGATACGCAACTTCTATAAGTTCCTCATGGGGAGGCTTGACGCGAAAGCCTTCGGACTGGAGAAGTGCAGCAGGATCAAGGCATTCGTTTTCAAGTTCATCAGCGTACCTGCCAAATGGATAAGGACAGCCAGACACTATGAACTGAACATCTATACTCATAACCATTCATACCAGAACCCTTTTGCACTCGCTGACGGTTGAGAATTCAACTTCGAGGGTTATTGACAGCATAAAGCCCCTGCAATGCTTAACGGGGTAAGGGGAAGGTGGGCTAGAAACAAACATAATCACGTCTATAACGACAAGGGAATCGTCAAATGAAGCACCAGAATGCAAAATTAGTCCCCGTGGCTATTAGTTGCGGATTTTAGGATTATAACCACAAATACGCTGAAGGATGAATTTGAAAGGCTTGCTGCCTGGAAATCTGTAAAGGGAATTAAAGCAAAAGTACTGACAGTGGAGGACATATATAGTCAAGATACACATACTGATAGGAGTCCTCAACTAAAGATAAAATATGCCATAAAAGACTATTACGAACCGTATGACAGAGGTATAGAATATGTTCTGTTGGGAGGAGATGCGAGCCTTGTACCCACAGAGTCATGTCATATACAAGCAGTGATAAGTAGCGGAACAGAAAGCACAGAGACACCTGCGGATACTTTTTATTCAAGTTTCACGGATATGGATTGGGATAAGAACCATAACGGTGTATCAGGAGAATTAACAGATTCTGTTTGCATTGTACCAGACATTATTGTTACCAGGCTTCCGGCACTTAACGTGAATGATGCTAAGACCATGATAGACCGTATTTTAACATACGAAAACCTTCCCAATACAACCAATATTGTTGATAGCATCCTATTGTGTGGGGTAAAGATGCATAAGATGTGGACTGAAAACGGTAGACCCCTCAGTGACATGGAAGGACAAAGTAATAAATTATTCTCTGATTGTATTTCTCCTTATTGGAGTGGACAAGCCTTTCGCTTTTATGACACCTTTACTGATCATGTAAACGGTGCAGGCTATGATGTGACCTTCAGTAATCTTCAATCTGAGTTGTCGAAAGGTTTTTCATTCGTTAATGTAGCAACACATGGATTTAAATGGTGGTGGAATATGGAATCTGAAGGTGATTCCTATAGCGACAATTTAGCTTCTATGCTTGTCAATCCTCATTACACAGTTATTACCAGTAGTGCATGTCAGACGAATGCATTTGATTTTTCCAGTGCATGTCTTAGTGAGGCATTTATTCGAAATGCCGGAGCAAATGTGCTATCCTATTATGGGTGTTCGCGAGACGGCATAGGATCTGGAGGGCGAACAACCTTGGGAATAGATATGGAATTCATCGGAGAATTATATAAGAAACTCTTTAGCAGCAGTGGTCATCGTATAGGTAAGGCTATCTATGATTCAAAGAAAATGTTTGTTGCGAATTGTAATAATTATAACTCAACACGGTGGATGTATATGACACTAAATGGACTTGATGACCCAGAAATGCCGATTTATACACATCAAACAACTGCGATTCCCAATGTAACTGTTAATTTCAATGGTTCCACTTTAATATCCAACAGCGGAGTAGTAAGACCATTCCTTTGTCTTAAGAGCAGATTTGATGATGGTAACAGCTTTTATTACTATAACTATGGTAATGGGGATCCATGGGAGGGCGGTAATACCTACTCTAATATGAATCTTGAGTATACCTACTGCCTGACTAAAGACGGCTACTTACCTACTTTTGCAATAATAGGAGATACAGTACATTTGCAAAATGATAGTTTTTGGGGTAGGTGCAATGTAATAGGATTCCATGTCCAAATAGGCAACAATGTGACAAATCAAACATCAGAGGGTGCTGTAACTATCGAAAACGGCTCAACGGTAATAACGAGTCATAATGATGTCACTATTTCTGGGGAGTTTGAAGTAAAACCCGGCGCGGAATTTGAGATAAGAATGAGTAACGAAAACATTGTGAATTTATGAAAAAGAAAAACTATTTAAGATCTGGGGTGTTATCGTGTTCCCTTTTCCTGTGCGTTACTATGGCGCATGGCCAGTACACGTATCAGCCCTTTGTGAAAGAAGGGAAAGTGTGGCGTGTGTATAGAGAACACGATTATGAATACCTGATGCAGGGTGACACCATTATTGGCGGTGAGGTGATGAAGAAAGTCCACATTATCGATGAAAAATACTATCATGACAACGCCCCGCATTATTTAGGTGCAGTGAAGGAAACAGGCAAACGTGTCTATATCACATACGCAGGTAAGGACAACTCCATACTTCTGTATGATTTCAACATAGAATCGTGCTCATCTACATCACCCTACGTTCTCTTTCATGATGATGTTTATGCTTCCCAAATCGAAGGCGTATTTTTTAGGCTACGTAACTCCACACTCCGCCGCGAGCAAACAGGTTGCAGGTATTATCCACCAGAAACAATGGAAATGATTGCATATTCCGTTAGGATTGACGAGGGAATCGGTTCCGTCATGCAGATGGATCCTTTCTTCTATAATAAATGGGGCGGTTTTGTCAATGCCTGTTATGATGACGGTGCCTGCCTATACTATGTTAGGGACGATGAATATTACAAAGTCGAGCCAACATATATCTCTCTGCTGAAACACCGACGTCAATGGAACTGCCATTATACTGCATCGGGCAAGGAAACAATACACATGGTATTGGGCGACAGCCTCATTTATAACGACCAGCAGAATTTCAACGGCAAACTGTATCGGAAGATATATGTTCAGGACAGTCAGAAGTATGGTGACACAGAGCTTCACTACTATGGCGGAATGCGGGAAGAAGGGAAAAAGGTCTACCTGATTCCTGAGGGAAAAGGAAAAGACGACCGAGAGCTGGTGTTCGACTTCGGTCTGAATACAGGAGATCAGACCGAAGTGGCCGGTTGTACAGTTGTGGTAACAGGGACAGATGAAGTTGAAGTTGATGGAAAGAAACGCCGTCGGCTCACTCTTCATCAGATGGAGGCCGGCAAGGATACTGGGCGTACCTGCCATTGGATAGAAGGCATCGGCAGCGACTGCGGACTGCTCCAATTCTTGCCGTGGAATGGGGCAGAGGACCAGCAGCTGACAGTCACCGTCAATGATCCAGTCGAGCTTGACCCATCGCCAGAAACCTTGGGTATCAGCAAGGCCAAGGTAAAGGTAAATGGTTCATTTGCAAATGCCCTCTTCGACCTCCAGGGCCGCCGCCTCCAGGGCGAGCCTCAAGGCAAGGGCGTGTATGTGCGTGGGGGAAAGAAGTATGTGAAGAAGTAAGTGTCATAGTTTTGAAACAACAAACCATTTAACAAAGAAAAGAATATGAGTCCATAAATAATTACTCAAATATTTGGGTGTCTGAAAGAAACTTAGTACCTTTGCATCCAGAGCGTTGACAGCTTTCTTGCCATTCTATCAAAATCGTTGTACAATCTGCGCGGGAAAGAATGTCTGCCAGCTCACACCTCCAGACGGAGGCGTGGGCTTTGGTTATGGCATTCGCGCACAGGTGTAACGAGCCTGGATAGAATAATGTCGTAATCAGTAAAAAAGTTCCACGCACTCCGTTTTTCTATCTTATAACTACAACGTCTTTTTTTTGTCGGTCTTTGACCGATTAATATGTTATCAGAATCAATCAAGTTAAACGGAAAACGTGAATATGAATTACAATGAAGAAGTCCCAGGCTTTCTGGGAGGACTTGGCGATGTGCTGCCCGCCGATGTCCTGAAGAAGTTGAACGATCTGCTGGAGCAACTGCACCGGGCAGAGCATCCTCAACCAGGCAGCACAGTGTTCATCTATGCCCCAGGCAGCCAGTATGTGGATAAACAGTTTAATTATGGGAAGACCCTCACCAGCCCTCCCTGCGTAGGGAGGGAGAAAAGTCACATGAACCAGGCAAAGACACAATTCCAAGAAGAGCGCATCCAACAGTGCATCGCACTGCTGATGACGGAGCGACTGGGCGACGAGCCGCTGTTCAGTCTGCAAGGTCACTGGCAGGCGGTATATCGCATACTGGTGGATAAGGGCTACTGCCGTGACTCGGACTTCGACGGCTTCGATGCCTTCATCCGGCGGGTGATGCCCGTGGAGGTAAACAAACCGTATACCAAAGCCTCGGTGAAGCAAATCAGCCAGACTGATTTCGTAAGACCTTTCGACGAATGGATGTTCGACATGCAGACCTCAAAGACACGCAAGCCATTTGATCGTATGGTAGCCATTGCAACCCGTTTCAAAGAGATTTTAGAAGAAAATGGGCTGTAAGATGCAAAAAAAAGTCGAAATATTTGGAAGTTACGAAAAAAGCACTTACCTTTGCAAAGTGAAAGGAACCTATTTAGGGTAAGAGCCCCGGTTGGTCCGGCAAGCGACTTGCTAAAATAGAAGCACTTTTAAACTCCGCTTCAGATGGATAGCCCCGGTTGGTCCGGCAAGCAAGGCCATTAAAGCGGAGTTCCTTTTTTAAGTTCACCAATAGTTGCTTCGAAAGAGAACTTATCAATGATGGCGTATGGCTTGTAGGGACCGTGGTTCTTCATCTTTCGCATGGCAAGTACTGTTTGCACGCCTAAATCACGGTCGAAATAAGCAAAGTAGGCACTTTCCTCATGCTTCCCTTCTTTTACAGTCCGCCAACCGATATATTCACTTTTCTTCAAGAAACCGGGAATATCCTTTGCTAATGCATTCTTGATGGCATTGAACTTGTTATCGCGAGAGGCCTTGCTGACGATGGTTTTCAAATCTGACTTGGTAATCTCCACCCTCATTGTAATACCATTGGTTATGGTGAAGTGTAAGGGATTACCTTTTAGAAGTTCTGCTTGTTGCAAAACTTCTTCCCTAATGCGTTTACTTTCTCTATAATAATCTTCTGGTGTACGTTGTCTCATTCTATTTTTCAAATTGTATGCAAAGGTACAAATAAGTGCGTAAAATGCCAAATATTTCACCCACGTTTTCACCCACGCTTTCACTTTTCACCCACGTTTTCACCCATCGGTAAAAATCTTGCAGGATTTCAGACGTTTTCCTATCTTTGCCGCCGAAAACAAAATTTCGGTATATGAAAAAGGAAACAAAGAAGAACGAGGCTCCACGTGAGCACAAGAAACCGTGGCAGGAGACGTATGCCACGCCTGAGGAGATCAAGGCGATGCTGGACGCGCGGGTGTCGCTGCGGTATAATGAGGTCAGAGGGCGGACGGAGATACACTGGTTGTCGGCAGGACCAGTCATCAAGCCTGACGAGCAGGGGCTGCTGACCATCTTCGGCGACGATGAGAGCGTGACGGACGGCTATGCGAACCTTGACGACCGCGACATCAATACGCTGTGGACGGTGCTCTGCCAGGAGAAGCCCGTCATCAAGCAACATCTGCTGAACGTCATCGAGTCGGACTATGTGCCGAAGTATCACCCGTTCCGTGACTATCTGGACCATCTGCCGCCGTGGACGCAGGACCAGGGCGACGCCATCATGGGACTGTCGCTGACCGTGAATGTCAAGGGCGACAGTGACGAGCAGATCCTGTTCTACCAATACCTGAAGAAGTGGCTGGTGGGCATGGTGGCGTCGTGGGTCTCGCCGAAGGTGGTGAACAACGTGATGCTCATCCTGATAGGCGAGCAGGGCACGTACAAGACGACGTGGTTCTCGCACCTGCTGCCCCCGCAGCTGCGTGACTACTTCTACACGAAGACCGACTCCGCCATGCTGTCGAAGGACGACCGGCTGGTGCTGGCACAATACGGTCTGATGTGCTGGGAGGAGCTGGACTCGATGCTGCCCAAGGAGCTGAACAAGATGAAGGGTACAATGACCATGCCATCGATTAACGAGCGCAAGGCGTACGGCCGCTACCATGAGACGCTGCCGCACTTGGCGTCGTTCTGTGGTACGGGCAACAACGCGCAGTTCCTCTCGGACACGACGGGCACGCGCCGCTGGCTGCCCTTCGAGGTGGATAGCATCGAGTCGCCCCTGACCACTCCTTTCGACTACGACGGTATCTATGCCCAGGCCTACGCCCTGTATCAGCAGGGCTTCCAGTACTGGTTCGACAAGCCGGAGATAGAACGCCTGCAGAAGCATAATGAGGCGTACACTACATCGAATGACGAAGAGGATCTGGTGGCAGAGTACTTCCGTCTGCCCCGTGGTGCTGAGACGGGTGAGTTTATGCGTACGGGCGTTGCCAAGCAGCTGTTGAGTTCGCCAGGCATGAATATCAGCAGTGTGGCTCTGGGCCGTGCCTTCGTACATCTTGGTTTTAAGCCTGCCACCGTCAATCACCATCGCGGATACTATGTAGTGCGTATTCCGCCCGAGGAACGCAAGCAGCGTGCCGTATCGCTGGCCTACGATGCAATGAAAAAGAGTCAGGAAACGAACACAGATGACACAGATGGAACAGATGTTTTCTAAGAAGCCTCGCGTACCGCGCATATACACGGTACGCGAAAGAATATCATTTTTTACTGTTACATCTGTTATCTGTTACAAATAAATCTGGAATATGGTAGAAGAACGAAGATACAAGAAGCAAGAGCTGGCCCGTCTCTATTGGCCAGAGACTGAGAATATCAAGTCGGCTATGAAGAACCTGCGCGAGGACATCAAACGCTGTCCGGAACTGGTGGCAGAACTGAACCGCCACCATTGGAACATCAATAAGCACAGTTATTCAGCCGAAGAGGTACGACTTATCCTGAAGTACCTCTGTCAGCCGTAAGAGAGAGTAGTTTGGCTAAAATAGGTTAATTCCCCAATTAATAGCGACTAACAACGACCAATAGCAACAAAACGGGTTCCCGTATGTAGTAATTTTGTACTCGTTAAGGCAAGTGAGCCAAGGTATGGCACTTTCGACCCGTGCTAACGTCATCTTCGAGGTGTTCCGACGTCATCTACGACTCGTTCCGATGATACTTTAGGGGGGTAAAGTATCGCATCTACGAGGGCAAAGTGACGTATTTACGACCGCAAGGAACGTCAGGAACGACCCGAAAGTATCGTATCTTTCACAAGCCGCGACAAAAATTTAATTTTTAATGTTTAATCTTTAATGTAACATGAGTCAGAAGTACATCAAATCACAGAACAAGAATTCGCACAATGTGAAGACATTCGGTAAGTATTACGCCAAGCCCGTGTACGACGAGAAGTTCGTTGAGACGGACGAGATTGCGGACTTCATCCAGACGCAGGCCACGCTGAAGCGCAGTGACATCAAGGCTGCCCTCGACGAGCTGGGTGCTGCCATGAAGCACTTCCTGGAGATGGGACAGAAAATCCGCCTGGCAGGCATCGGCATCTTCAAGGTAGGCTTCTCCAGCATCGGTGTTGCCAAGGCGGAAGACTGTACGGCATCGACCATCACCTCGCGTCGCGTACTGTTCCAGCCTGAAATCGAGCGCATCGTGACAGGCTCTGGCGAGAAGAACGGCAAGATTATCCAGAAGTATGTCAACGCGAAGACGCTGCTGAAGGACGTTGCATTTGAAGAGGCACGTGGAAGCCTCACCCCCAGCCCCTCTCCAAATGGCGAGGGGAGTGGTAACACAGGCGGTGGTAGCCTCACCCCCAACCCCTCTCCAACGGGCGAGGGGAGTGGTAACTCAGGCGGCGGAAACGGCGACGATGAGCCGAACGAAAATTAAGTGAAGAGTGAAGAGTGAAGAATTTGCTACCGCTGCAGAGGTAATCATAATTTCTAACTACTAATTACTAATTTTATTATGAAACGAGAAACATGGAAGGCAATTATTCAGGTTGTGATAACAATCCTGACGGCGATTAGTTCAACAGTATTAGTACAGTCATGCGGAGTATTACACTGATTATTATTCACTGCAGTGCGGTGCGTCCCGACCAGACATCATCGGCAGCCCAGATAGACACGTGGCATCGCCAGCGAGGCTTCAAGCTCGGCATCGGCTACCACTACGTCATCCGTCGTGACGGAACCATTGAGCCGGGACGTCCGGAATGGATGATAGGCGCCCACTGCCACGTAGCAGGCCAGAACCACAACAAGTACTCGATAGGCGTATGCTACGAGGGTGGTCTGGACATCCGCGGTCAACCCGCCGACACGCGTACTAAGGCACAGAAGGCTACGATGCGACGGCTACTTGAAGAACTGCACGAGCGTTACCCCCGCGCTGTGATAGTCGGTCACCACGACCTGAACCCCCACAAGGACTGTCCGTGCATCGACAATGTAGCTCAGGAATATGCCGACCTGCAGCCGAAGTAAAATGTATGATTGATTTCAAAAAAAAGACGGCTCCGCTTTTCAGTGCGGAACCGTCTTTCTGTTTTTGTTAATAGCCTGGGTTCTGTGCGATACCGAGGTCTTCGCCCTGCAGGCCGTTGGGGATGGGTTGGCGGTAGTGCTTGCCGCGCACGTTGTTGTACTTGGCCACGAGGTGGTTGTGCACCTTCTGGAAGTAGGCTTCCTGATCGGCAGTAAAGGTCTGCTTGTCCTTCCAGTCGTCGGCGAAGTGCTTGTAGTTCTTCACCTGCTGGACGCTGCTGATGAGGTTCTTCCAGCGGTAGCTGTTCAGCACCGAGAACTGCTCATAGGTGAACTCATAGTCCCACTCGCGCTTGATCTGGTCGAAGGTGGGAGCGCTGACCTCGGCGATGCCGGCACGACGGCGTAGCTGGTTGAAGGGCTCGGCGGCCTCGCTGTTACGACCCAACTGCACGAGGGCCTCGGCTTTGGTGAGCAGCACTTCGGCATAGCGAATCTCGATGCGGTCGATGCTGTTCTGCTTGATTTCCAGATTCTCTGCATCCTCGTAGCTCTGGTCTACACCCTTGCCGTTGATGGGCGTGTAGACGGGCGAATAGTAGTGATGGGTGAGGCCGGTCTCGGGGTTCTTCAGCTCGACGAGGTAGGTCTCGGCCAGACGCTTGTCGTTGGGCTGCTCGCGCTTCCAGTCGTCGTAGAGGTTGTCGTCGGCCACCTCGGTGTGGTTCTGCTTGTAGCCGTTGCCGTTCTCACCGTTCAGGAAGGGATAGGTCCACGAGCAGTGGGTCTGGTGGTTGCCCTGAGCATCCAGCTTGTCGCCGTCGTGAGCAATGGTGAACAGGTGCTCATTGGTGTTACGCTTGTTGCTCTCGTAGTCGCGTCCGAAGAGCTTCGAGAAGTCGGGATCGAGGGCCAGACGACCACTGTTGATGACCTTGTCGGCATACTCGACGGCCTTCTGCAGACGGGCGTCGTTTTTGGTGAACTGTGGGTCGGTCTGCGTGTTGGCTATGGCGGCTACCTGATCGGCTGTCAGCGGATTGTCGCCCCAGACGAGATAGGTACGTGCCAGCAGTGCCTGGGCAGCCTGCTTGGAAGGTACGCGTGGGTCGCCGCTGTAGTCGAGCAGCAGGCTCTCGGCATCGGTCAGGTCCTTGATGATCTGTGCAAAGACGTTGTCGATGCTCTGGCGCTCGGTGGTTGAGCCGCCTTCCTCAGTGAATACGGGCACTTCGCCCCACAGCTGCGTCAGCTTCAGATAAGCCAGGGCACGCAGGAACTTGGCCTTACCCACGGCAGCGTTGTAACCGTTCTGGGTCACCTTGCCCAACTTCAGCGAATTGGTGACGGTGGTGATGGCCTCGTTGTCCTGGGCGATACCCAACAGCAGGTGGTTGAAAATCTTGACCTGATACCACGTTGTAGGCTCCTGTTCGAAACGGCTGTTCAGCGGGCCTTCCTTGCTCTCGGCACCTTCAAACGAGATGAGCTTGTTGGAGTTCAACTCGATGATGAATGAGAACGATGACGAGAGTGGCTGCCAATGGCTGTAGACGCCGTTGACGAGAGAGAGGGCCGAGGCGTCATTGTTCACCACGTTCGTCTCGTCTATCTGATTGCCTCCGCTGGTGTTGGCGGTGTCGTCACTATTACTTGAGCAGGCTGTAAAACCCGTCGATGTTGCTACTGCCACGAGGGCTGCGAAAAGTAATTGCTTTTTTTTCATACTGAAATCTCCTTTTACCTTTAATTAATTAATACTATGTTTCGTTTCTGTTTAAATTAAAATTTCATGCTGCAAAGGTAGTGGGTTTTTCGCGCTCCCACAATCGCCTTTTCGTGGCATTCTGCATACCAAACCATTGGTAATCGCCATTTACAACGTGACGCTGACGCCGAAGGTGAAGGTGCGCGAGGCAGGATAGGCGCCAGAGTCGGTGCCGCTGCTGACCTCAGGATCGTAGCCCTTGTAGGGGGTGATGGTCAGGAGGTTGGTGGCGGTGGCATAGAGGCGCACAGCTTCAATTCTTACATTTTTTAATTCTTTAATTTTTAAACTATATCCGATGGTCAGGTTGCGCAGCTTCAGATAGCTGGCGCTCTGCACGTAGCGGCTGTCGATGTAGTCGAAGGGACGGACCGTGTTGGCCAGGGGCAGGGTGTTGCCGCCGTTCTGGGGCGTCCATGATTCCTTGACGGTTGCCAGCACGTTGTAAGAATCGGTCGTCTGCTCCAGGCAACGCTGCAGGGCATTGTAGAGCTTGTTGCCATAGCTGCCAGCGAACGATGCAGAGAAGTCGAAATGGCGGTAGCGCAGTTGGGTAGAGAAGCCATAGACGACGTCGGGCTGCGTGCTGCCGAGGATGACGCGGTCGTTGCCGTCAATCTTGTTATCGTTGTTGGTGTCGGCAAACTTCAGGTCGCCAGGCTTGGGCGTCTGACCATTGATGGTGGGCAGTTTCGTGATGTCCTCGCCCTGCTGCACAATGCCCGCGAACTGCAAGCCGTAGAAGGAACCCAGCGACTCGCCGCGGCGCAGAATCTGTTGCTTGTCACTGCCCTGGATGACGTCGTTAGTCGCGCCCATATCGGTAATCTCGTTGTGGTTATAGGCTGCATTGGCGCTGAAGGTCCACTGCAGGTTCTTGCGCTGAATAAGATGCGTGTTGACGGAAAGTTCGAGGCCCTTGTTCACCACGTTACCCACGTTTTGAAGCTGTGAGGTGACACCGCTGGCAAAGCCCATCGGCACCACCAGCAGCAGGTCGCTGGTCTTCTTGTAGTAGGCGTCGAACACGATGTTTACGCGGTTCTTCAGCAGTCCGAGGTCGAAACCGAGGTTGTACGAAGCGGTGGTTTCCCACTTCAGGTTGTCGTTCGACGTGTTCTGCTTGGCGTAGCTGCTGCTGCCACCGTACGAGCCTGTGGCATAGCTGGTAGAGAAGGCATAGTCGGGAATCTCCTGATTGCCCACCAGACCACCCGAGAGGCGCACCTTCAGATAGGACAGGGGGGAGAGGGGAGAGGTGAGAGACGAGAAGAACGGCTCCTTGTCGACATTCCACGACAGACCCAGTGAGGGGAAGTATCCCCATCGGTGGTCCTTGGAGAAGCGGCTGGAGTTGTCGGCACGGAAGGTGGCAGTAGCGTTATAGCGGTCGAGCAGCGTGTAGTTGACACGGGCAATGATCGAATTGAGGGTAGATTCCGATATGCCCGTCTGCGGTGTGTAAATACCAGAGCCGTCGCCAAGGTTGTACTGCTTCAGCGTCTCGTTGGTAAAGTGGTTGGTGCGGATGTTGCTATATGTAGAGGTTGAGGTTTGGCGGGTGTAGCCCACGAGCGCATCGATAAAATGCTGCTCGCCGATGGTCGTGCTATAGGTGGCGGTGTACTCCTGCTGCCATACGTCGGTCTGACGGTTGCCCGTTCCACCGATGCCCTGCGTAGCCAGGCCCAGCGAGGTATAGGCTCCCGAGAAGTAGTTCTGCGTCAGTTTCTCGCTATTCAAACCAACGGTGGCCTTGAGCGTGAGGTCGCCGATGCGGTAACTGGCCCACACGTTCGACAGCAGATAGTTGTTGATGTTCTCGGCTACGCTCTCCTCGAGGTCGTAGACGGGGTTAGCTGATTGGTCACCGATAGCGAAGTAGGCATACTCGAAGGGGTTGTTGAAATTATAGCTTCCGTCTGCGTTGTAGACGCTGACAACGGGGGGCATCAACAGCGCATAGACAAAGCTGTTGGTGATGCCGGCAGAGTAGGGCGACGAGTTGAAGACCTGCTCTTCGGTGGTGGTCAGTCCTTTCTGCTTAGAGCGGCCGTAGGTGGCATTGACGCCAAATTTCAAGCCTTTCTGCAACTCCCATTCCACGTTCGTATGGAAGTTGTAGCGTTCGAACCCTGAGTTCAGCAGAATGCCGTCCTGGTCGGTATAGTTGGCCGAGAAGGCGTAGCGACTCTTCTCCGTACCACCCGTGATGCTCAGCTCGTGGCTCTGTTGCAGGGCGGTGCGCAACACGGCATCCTGCCAGTCGGTGCCTTTGCCGAGGACGGCTATCTGGTCGTCGGTATAGCCGCCCTTGTTGGCCCAATAGTCCTTTTGAAACCGTGCCCATTCGGAGGCATTCAGCAAATCAAGCTTCTTGCTGATATTGCTAAAGCCAATATTATAGGTATAGTTAATGTGTGCCTGACGGTCGCCGCGCTGTCCCTTCTTCGTGGTGATGAGGATGACACCATTGGCGCCACGCGAGCCGTAGATGGCCGTTGCCGAGACGTCCTTCAGCACCTCGACACTCTCTATGTCGTTGGGATTGATGGTAGCCAGCGGATTAAGGCTGCCCTCGATGCCGCCCAAACCCGTAGAACCAACACTGGCATCCTTGAAATAGATAAAGCCATCGATGACGTAGAGCGGCTCGTTCGAGGCATTCACGGAGTTGCCGCCACGGATGCGTATATGACTGTCGGCACCAGGCTGACCGCTGCTGGCCGTCACGTTAAGACCTGCAACCTGTCCGCTCAGGGCACCATCAAGCGTTGGTGCCTGTGAAGTCGTAAAGATGTCGGCTTTCACCTTCGTCACGCTACCCGTCAACTGTGTCCGTTTCTGTGTGCCGTAGCCCACGACGACAATCTCGCTAAGGTGGTGCTCTTCGCGCTCCATACTCAGCAACGAGTCGAGTGCCGTGGGAACATCGGGCGTGCCCTCGTCGTGTGAGGGCACAGCCGCTAATGTTACTATACTAAATACAATGGCTAAAGCAAATAATGCTAATCGTAATGTCTGAAAACTCTTCATACCTTCTTATCCTTATTTTTTTGTTTCTGGGTGCAAAGGTACGGCGGTTTTTACACCCCCACAATCCCCTTGATATGTCATTCCGTATACCGCATGCATGGTATTTCACTATTTTATGCCGTTTTTCGCTCAGGTTCAAGAAAGAAAAGCAGTTCCCAAAGCACAAGTTCCAGTGTGTATATAGCGACGAACTGCTGAAGAATATGGGACATAACGCTACCTGTGGCACAGAGCAGTGCATGTGTCCGAAAGCAAAAAATGGTCCAGGCGACCCCAGTCTCCTGAACCATGAATGGTGTTCATCGAAAGCCCAAATCAACGGTACCCTTGCCCACATCACCGCCATCTTTGGCTTTATGTTGGCAGGTCTCGTTGTTCAGGATGCGACGGCAAAATAGTCCTTATTTTTTGTTTGAAACAGGAATGGTACCCGTCTGAGCATCCACCTTTTGGGGATAGCTCTTCACCTCCTTGGCCTCATACTTAATTTTCTTGAAGCCTTTGATGATGTTGTCGATAGTAGTCTTGTCGGCGTCATATTCAATGGTAACGGTCTTGTCCTTGAGATTAGTTTTGATACTCTTAATGCCTTTCTCAAAACGGATGTTCTCTTTGATTTTCTTCTCGCAGTTGTTGCAATGCATCTCAGGGTTGGTGGTCAGCATCACCGTCTTGATGTCTTTGGCCATGCAAACACTTGTGAATGCTAAGGCCAATAAAAGTGCTTTTGTTCTCATATCTTTATCCAGTTTAATCTGATTCCAAAATAATAGATAGCTCCATGCATGGGTCCCCACACCATCGTTGCATCGAAATTCGGGCCCCAAGGGTTGCTAGCGTCAATAATAGGGTTTTTCTGTTGACGAGCCGTGATGTTCTCACCGCCAGCATAGATGCTCCAGTTGCGGAAGAATCGTGTCACTTGCGCATTCAGTTGTTCATAACCATTATAATGATTGTCCCACGATGGCTGGCCATTGGCCGTTGTATAGGCATCTGGCAGTCGACCGCCTCCGTTCAGTTGCAGGGTAACATCAAACTGCCACTTTCCTAATCCAGGCTTATACTGAGCCGTGATGAGTCCCTTGTATTTGTTGGTAAGTGGTTTTTCACGCAGCACACCGCCGTAGGTTGCTTTCACGTTGGTACGACGATAGGTGGCTGTGAGCGAGAAGTCCTCGAATAGCGGATAGGTGACTTCCACCTGCCACGTGTTTGAATAGCTGTCGCCTTTGAGGTTGGTGAAATGGATGGCATGCGGATCACTATCCATATCAATGAGCAACTGATGCAGGAAGGAGGTGTAATAATACTCAGCATTTAATTCCAGTCTCTTATCGCCAATGGGGATGTTCAAAGCGACACTCAGACCATAATTCCAAGCCTCCTCTTGGTCAAGGTCGCTATCGATAATCATCTGTCTGCTGCTGGCTAGCATGTAGTTATACTCTGCCATCACATGGTTCGTACGATATCCCTTTCCGATAGAGCCACGCAGGGTGAGCACATCACCAAAGGGTGAGTATTTCAGATGTATGCGAGGCGTGATGAACGATCCATAGATATTACTGTTGTCCCATCGCAAGCCACCCATCAGCGTGAACTTCTCACCTATTTTATATGTATATTGGGCATAGACACCTGGCGTGGTCTCGTCGAAATCAAACTGGTCGTGGTTGAGGCTCACGCCTGTAGACAGACTATGATGCTCATTGAAGTCGGTCTCAAACATCAGCGAGGCATAACCGTTGCGCTGGTCGGTGTTATATTGCTGGTGACCATAGAGCGCATTCTCATGGTGTAGCGAACCAGAGAGGATTAGCGCGATGTTCGAACCATGCTCTGGGTCGAAAATAAAGGCATTCTTGGCGAAGGCCTCATAGCGCTCGTTGGTAATGTCGATAGTATAGGGGTGAGTGGTAAGAGAGGAGTGGTGAGAACTAATCTGTCCGCTCTCGCGATGCTCTTTCAATCCCTTGATGGCCGCTTGGAAGATATAGTTGTCGCCCATATATGCCCAGCGGTTCATCAACGAACCCTGTCTCACCTTCGGCATATCAGCAAAACCATCATCGTTCTCATCATGTGCCTTGTCAAGTATCTCATAGTGGCCTAAGAATGCCATACTCCAGCGGTTGGAGAGTTCAAGATTCGCTCCCAGATTAGCCTCCACCTTGTTTTTGGTATTATAAAAGAGGTTGGCGTCGACAAAAGGAGTAAGCTGTGGTTTCTTAAACTCCACATTGATTTGTCCTGTTATCGATTCGTAGCCGTTCTTCACTGATGAGGCTCCCTTTGACACCTGTATGCTCTGCATCCACGGACCAGGGATATATCCCAATGAATAAGGAGCTGCTGCGCCACGATAGTTAGGGATGTTTTCTGTGAGCATCTGCACATAGGTGCCGCTCAATCCCAGAAGCTTAATCTGTTGTGCTCCCGTTGCGGCATCGGCATAGTTCACATCTACTGAGGGATTGGTAGTAAAACTCTCTCCGAGGTTACAGCACGCTGCTCGTAATAGCTCTCCGCTACCGATATAGTCAGTATTACCAAGTCCACTCATCTTGATGTGCCTATGTCCGTGAACCGATACACTGACCTCCTGCAACTGCTCTGAGCGCCAGACACTATCCGTGCTTTCGGTGACTTGTCCGTAAGTCCCCGAAGCAATCAGTAGTGTGGCTATAACCCAGCTGAAGAATCTCTTACCCACCAATAAAAACCTAAATGACTTCTGCCACCACTTCTATCTCTACCAATGCACCCTTGGGCAATGTCTTGACGGCAACAGCAGAGCGTGCAGGATAAGGCTCCGAGAAAAATTCGGCATAGACGGCATTCATGTCGGCAAAGTCATTCATGTCAGCCAAGAATACGGTGGTTTTTACCACGTTACTCATGCTAAGGCCCACTTCCGCAAGAATGGCCTTGATATTGGTCAGCGACTGGCGGGTCTGCTCCTTGATGCCTCCTTCTACAAAACTGCCTATGGCGGGGTCAATGGGAATCTGACCAGAGGTATATACGAGATTGCCCACTTTGATGGCCTGACTATACGGCCCGATGGCAGCGGGTGCCTTTGTTGTACTGATTACTTTCATAAACCAAATCTGCTTTTATCGGCTGCAAAATTACTACTTTTCTGGCGAAATCCGCACGATGACATGAATAAAAATTATTAAATACCCAGACCTCCATCAAAATGTCTTTCTACGGCCTTCGACTGCTGGACGCGGGATTTGGGAGCCACATCGTGAGTCACCCAGATATTGCCGCCAATCACAGAGTCGTGGCCGATGGTGATACGGCCCAGGATGCTGGCATTGCTGTAGATGGTGACGTTGTCCTCGATGATGGGATGACGGGGGATGTTGAGCATGTTGCCATCAGCGTCTTTCTTAAAGCTCTTGGAACCCAGCGTCACACCTTGATAGAGCGTCACGTGACTGCCGATGATACAGGTCTCGCCAATAACAACACCTGTACCATGATCAATGGCAAAGTATTCACCTATCTGCGCTCCGGGATGGATGTCTATACCTGTCTCTGAGTGAGCTAGCTCTGTGATGATACGTGGAATGACGGGCACGAGCAGGTCGTGTAGCTTGTGGGCGATACGATAGTGGATCATGGCTTTCGTCACAGGGTAGCTGAAGATAATCTCGCCATAGTTGATGGCAGCAGGGTCGTTGTCGAACATGGCCTGTACGTCGGTATAGAGCAATCGCTTGATTTCAGGCAGCGCATCAATCAGTTGCAATGCCAAGTCCCTGGCCTTATCCTGTACCTGCTGCCTCGTTGTGATGACCTCGCTTTTCTCGCCAAACTGAAGACCGTATGATATTTGTCTTGCGAGTGTCTGAAGCAGTTCCTCCATGTGAACACCAATGTTGTAAGAGCGGATGGTCTCATGGCACTGCCGCTTGTTGAAGTAATCAGGAAAGATGATGCTCTTTACCAGGTTGATGATTTTCTTCACCTGTTCCACAGAGGGGAGTGAGGCTTCCGTCTGTGGCATCATACGTGTTTCCTGTTCCGTCTGGCGCGACAGCTGACGGACATTACGTTCGAGTATCTCTATAGTTCTTGTGTCCATAACATGTCTTGATTAAAGATGTATCTCTTTATCCACCACTTCACCATTCAGGATTTTGAAGGAGTTGAGATGAACCCCCTCGTGGAGAGAGAGGATGGCGTAACGGATGGTGGGGTCGTTGGCTAGACGGAGGTCTTCTTGCGAAGGTCGCGAGGGCGAGGCTGGATGACTGTGCCAGTTAGCGAGGATCTTCAAGCCATTCTGACGAGCGTACTTCAATGCAGCGAATTGATCCTTCGGTGCGAAGGAAAAGTGCTCTGGCGAGTGATCAATATTCTCCATCCAATAGTTCTCCGTCACCACATCGCCTTCCTCCGAGGTTATGCCCAGCAGGTAACCGCACGTCTCATTCGGTGCGTCCTGCCGGGCCTGGCTGATCAATTCATCTATAACATTCTGTGGTATCTTCATCACTTAGTGGTTTTTGAGGTCGCAAGCGGCCTGTTCATAATCTATCAGGTGGTCGATGGTGGGGTTACTGCCGCAGATGGCGCATGAGTCACGATGCTTCACAGGAACCGTGCGGAACTGCATGGTCTTGGCATCGAAGGTGAGCAGACGGTTCGTCAGCAATTCGCCAATACCTGTGAAATACTTCAGTGTCTCTGCGGCCTGGATGGTGCCCAGCATACCAGCGATGGCTCCCAGTACGCCAGCCTGCGAGCAAGTGGGAACGGCTCCTACGGGAGGCGGCTCCTTAAACATACAACGGTAGCAGGCCGTACCAGGCAGATGCGTAAACGTCTGGCCGTTGAAGCGCAGGATGCCGCCATGCGAGAAGGGCTTGCCCGCCATCACACAAGCATCGTTGATGAGGAACTTCACGGGGAAGTTGTCCGTACCGTCGACAATGAAATCGTACTCCTTGATAATGTCGAGCGCATTCGACGAGTCGAGGAACTCGTAGTAGGTATCCACCTTCACATCGGGATTGATAGCCTTGATCTTCTCTTCGGCACTCTTCACTTTTGGCACGCCCACGTCCTTGGTGAAGTGAATCACCTGACGCTGGAGATTGCTTAAATCGACGACATCGGCATCGACGATACCGATGGTGCCGATGCCTGCCGAAGCGAGGTAGAGCGACACGGGTGCACCCAGTCCGCCAGCACCCACTACGAGCACGCGTGCGTTCATTATCTTCTCTTGTCCCTCCACGCCGACATCTTGTAATAGGATATGCCGCGAATAGCGCTGTATCTGGTCTTCTGTAAAGTCAATCATGATCTTTCATTTATCATTTTTCATTTATCATTTAGGGCGAAGCCCGTCTGGCCTCCTCCCATGAAATATAGGAAATCGACCTTGTCGCCTTCCTTCAGTTGAATACTCTCCCAGTCCTCGCGCTCGGCAAACTCCTCGTTTACCTGCACGCTGACCATCTCGGGCTGTGCCACATTGTTCTGCTGAATCAGTTCACTCACATTGAGCGGCAGGCTCACTTCCTGCGCGTCTCCATTTACATAAATCTTTGCCACCATATTTATTTGACTATTTTACTATTTTACAATTGTAATATTGGTTTGTGGGTGCAAAGGTACGGCGAAAAAACCGACGGCACAATCCCATAGGAATGGTAAATCGCATACCATGTTAAGGGTATGCAAAATGCCACAAACGTGCGATTGTACACGTGGCGAAAACCCCGTACCTTTGCACCCACAAATTGTCAAATAGTAAATTGTCAAATAGTCAAATAATTATGGTGGCAGAAAACAAGAAACTCAGCATCATCGCCTTCAGTGGCGATTTCGACAAACTCACCGCAGTATTTACATTAGGTACGGGCGCGGCAGCAGTAGGCTATGAGGTGAACATCTTCTTCACCTTCTGGGGCCTCGACGCCATCAAGCAGAAGCAGGGCCGTTCGTTTACAGGCGGTAACTGGCTCACAAAGATTTTCGGTTTTATGATGGGCGGCCTAAAGGTCACACCCACGAGCCGTTTCAACTTCCTCGGCGCTGGTCCGAAAATATTTCGCTACCTGATGCGTAAGAACAACGTGGCAACCCTCGAAGAACTCGTCGAGGCGGCCAAAGCCCTTGGCATCAATCTCTATGCCTGCGAGATGGCGATGCACGTGCTCGGCCTGAAGAAAGAGGACTTCATCCCTGAGGTAAAAGATGTGCTCGGCGTAGCGTCGTTCCTGAAGCTGAGCGAAGGCGGACAGACATTATTCATTTAAAATGGTAAGAATATGGCAACAAAGGTATTAGACATCACGAAGGAGCACTGCCCGATGACCTTCGTCAAGACCAAGATCGAGCTGTCGAAGCTCCAACCGGGCGACATTCTGGAAGTACTGCTCGCTGAGGGCGAGCCTCTCGACAACGTGCCCCGCAATGCCAAGGAGCAAGGTTACGACGTTCTCTCCGTCGAGCATGTGGAAGGTACCACCCACCGAGTGACTATTAAAAAGTAACAAGTATAATAATAATTTAAAACTCAAACAATTATGGCAGAATCAAATCTTCAGCGCAGTGTGACCACTGCTACAGCCAGAAGACTGGCAACGACTACGAAGACCGCCCCGCAGATGGGCTCCATCACTCCGAGATTACTCCTCAAGTTATTACCCTGGGTGCAGGTCAGTGGCGGAACATTCCGTGTGAACCGCACGAAGGTCGAGTTGAGAAAGAACGACCGACTGCCCATCCAGTATGTCAACGGCGTACCGTCATTTACAGCAAAGAACTTGAAAGCGATACCTCTGTTCTCTGAGTTTGACGACGAAATCCTAAACCGCCTCGTCAGCTCGTTCGAGACC
>JAEEGG010000759.1_pt1 | contig 94999 bp, 88 predicted proteins | sample 9134161 | NCBI WGS metagenome assembly JAEEGG01 (sample SAMN16246543, study PRJNA631951) | gut metagenome | biome: gut microbiome; feature: rumen; material: CR-attached | host: Bos | place: Iran: Karaj | collected 2018-10
CAGCATGCCGTCGAGCGGGCAGCCGACTATCACATCATGGTCAATGCCCATGAGGCCGTACGTCCCACTGGACTGTGCCGCACGTGGCCCAACCTCGTCGGTAACGAGAGTGCACGCGGTACCGAGTATCAGGCCTTTGAGGGCACTCGACCCGGCCACACCGCCATCTTGCCCTTTACACGTCTGCAGGGAGGCCCGATGGACTACACCCCGGGTATCTTTGAGATGAACACCTACAATGGCAACCATTGCAACAGCACCATCTGTGGCCAGTTGGCACTCTATGTGACCCTGTACAGTCCGTTGCAGATGGCAGCAGACTTCCCCGAGAACTACGAGCGTTTCATGGATGCCTTCCAGTTCATCAAGGATGTGCCCTGTGATTGGGATGAGTCGCTCTACCTCGAAGCCGAGCCCATGGAGTATATCACAGCCGCCCGCAAGGAAAAAGGTACCGGCAACTGGTTTGTGGGTTGTGTGACTGGAGAACAGGCACATACTTCTAATCTCAAGTTCAACTTCCTTGAGCCAGGCAAAAAGTACATTGCCACGGTTTATGCCGACGCGATGGATGCCGACTATAAGACCAACTCGCAGGCTTATGTCATCCACAAGGGCATCGTAACCTCTAAGAGTGCTGTGAACCTCACAGCCGTGCCAGGTGGTGGCTATGCCATCAGCATTGTCGAAGCTACCGCCACCGACCTCAAGGGCTTAAAATCATTGCCCAAAAAAGTTCAAAAGTGATGACTTGGTAGAATAGTTTCTCAATATTACCTGCAGTAAGAGGGCGCGGTTGCGATAGCCGCGTCCTCTTTGTCTTAGTATGAGGGTCTAGTCATTCGTATTGGACTCTTAAGACAATAAACGGGGGAATACAACGGGGGAATAAAGTGGCGATATAAATACATAAACCACTGAAAACCAATAACTTGAAAATAAATTTATTGGAGCTATCTGCTCCAATAAAAACAGACGAGTAAGTATCTGTATATCAGATAGTTACTCGCATTTTGTGGAGCTGGAGGTTTTATCGAATGATATTACACACTAATCACATACTGATTGTGTGATAGTATAAACTAATGAAAATATTTGGTTATCAATTAGTTGCAGACTGATGATTAATTTGTCGTATCACTCGATTAGTATGTTATATCCCAAAACGGGGGAATACAAAATAGGGGTTATTCCCCCCTTTTCCTTTGAGAATCAAAACCGTCTTTTTTCTTGTTGGGAAAACAGTATAAAAAGTGATGGATTGTTAATGGCAAACCATCATTTTTTATTATTTTTGCAGGAAAATCTATTGCCTTAATGAACGGAATTAGCATGAAAGAGAAATTGTTTACAAAGTCGGCGTTCAAGATTGCGCTTGAGTGTCCGAATAAGTTATATTACTACCGTAATCCTGACGTGTATGCTAATGCGGACACTGAGGACGAGTTCCTGCAGGCGTTGGCCGAGGGTGGTTTCCAGGTTGGCGAGTTGGCCAAAATCTATTGCGGGGTGCCTCCCGAGAACGACATCAAGGAGCTGGACTACGACTCCGCGTTGCGTCGCACCCAGGAACTTATGCAGCAAGAGCAGGTGAACATAGCTGAGGCGGCATTTCGTTTTGGCAACCTGTTTGTGAGGGTGGATGTGCTGCAACGCAACGGAAACCATATCGAGTTGATTGAGGTCAAAGCCAAGTCATGGGACCCCGAGGAGGATACGTTCTTTGGCAAGAGGCCTGAAGGCTGTGTCAAGAATGACATCCGGCCTTACGTCTATGACGTGGCGTTCCAGAAGTATGTCGTCACACATGCGCTTCAGGAGCTGTATCCTGACCGGCATTTTACGGTGAAGGCTTGTTTGATGATGGCCGACAAGAGCAAGACTGCCGACATCAATGGTTTGAATCAGCTGTTCAAAATCAAGAAAGTGAATAATCGCGCTTGTGTCGAGACCGCGCCTGATGCGATGCAACGGCTGGCTCAGTCCCAGGTTCAGGTGCTCACGGCTTTTGACGTGGATGCGTTGTGTGACCGTGTGATTGCTGGCGATACTGCCGAGCAAGGCAAGGACGACTTTATGCTCAACATGAAGTTTCTGGACTATGTCGATGCGATGTCCCGGTATTACTGCAAAAACGAGCCATATCCCAACATCATGCTAGGAGCGAGGTGCTTCAAGTGCCAGTTCCAGAGTGATGGCACTGATGGAAAGCAAGACGGCTATCGCGAGTGCTGGAGAAAGGCGGCACATTTTGCCGACAGTGACTTCGACCAACCGCTGGTCAAGGACTTGTGGAAGCAATATGTCAAGTGTGATGGGTGGGTCAAAGACGGCATCTACAAGATGGCCGACATCACCGAGGAACAGTTAGAACGCCATGCAGATAAAAAGTCTGGGCCCGGGTTGGACCACAAGGAACGCAAGTGGCTGCAAATTGCCATGATGACTGGCAACCAAGAGGTGCTCAGCGACTATGCCGCCGACATCCATGACGGGGTCTATCTTGACATTGAGGGCCTCAAGGCCGAGATGGCCAAGTGGAAGTTCCCGTTACACATGATAGATTTCGAGACTACGGCGGTCGCCTTGCCCTATTATGAGGGGATGCGCCCTTACGAGCAGGTGGCTTTTCAGTTCTCGCACCACATCATTGAGCAGACCGCCGACGGGGGCTACACCATCCGCCATGCAGGGCAGTACCTCAACGAGGATGTGAGCCAATTCCCCAACTTTGAGTTTGTGCGGGCTTTGCGGGAGCAGTTGGCACATGACGAGGGCACCATCTTCCGCTATGCGCCCCACGAGAATTCCATCCTGCGTGCCATCTACAAGCAATTGGAGGAGAGTACAGAGCCCGATAAGCAGGAATTGATGGACTTTATCGACAAGATTACCCATGTCAAGGACAAAAAGACTCACAAGATGCTCCATCAAGGCAAGCGCGACATGGTCGATCTGTGGGAAGTGGTGAAACGCTACTTCTATGAGCCGCGTGAGATGGGCGGCAGCAATAGCATCAAGGTGGTTTTGCCCGCCGTGCTCAATGCCTCGCAGTTTCTCAAGGATAAATACTCCAAGCCCATCTACGGTAGGGAGATACCCAGCCAGAATATTCCCTCGACCAAACCTATCAAATGGATTGCCTTTGATGCATCAGGCCACGTCGAGAATCCTTACCACCTGTTGCCCTCAGTTAGTAGTTTGCTTGGCATCAGTGTTATCGATAACGATATGCTTGAAAAGATGGGCGAAGACATGACCATTGCCAATGGTGGTGCAGCCCTTACGGCCTACAGCAAACTGATGTTCTGCGACGGAAACATGACCGACGCCCTGCGCGAGGCGCTGCTCCGCTACTGCGAACTCGACACCATGGCCATGGTCTTCATCTGGGAATTCTTTAATCAACATGTTTAACTAAATAAAAATTTTTGAGTTATGGCAGAAACAGAAAAGTTTTTAGGGCAAGGCATATTTGAGAGCTGGTTAATAAAACAGAAAAAGTTAAAAATTAAAAAATCAGCTGATCAATATTCTAAATATCTTGTAAATATCTGGAAAGATGAGAACATCTCTAAATGTAAAAAGAGCCATAATGACAGCAGTGATGAATCTATTAAATCTGCAATTATCACAATAGAAGCATTTTATAACAAAATTAATAAATCAGGTATTAATTATTTGACAGCTGCTATTTATTTTGCCAAAAATGGATATGAATGTTATTCATACACGATTTTAGATTTCACTAGATCTTTAATTGATTTAGCAAAGCTAAAAGAAAAAAATAGCAGTCTCTTTACATACTTAAACAGATTTCAACTGTTTATTGATGCTGTGGTAAAGAAGCCAAGCATCATTAAGACACAATGGGCGAACTATGACAGCATGGAGGAGTCAATGAAACAATTAACACCTCTTTGTGCGAAGAAGAATCTTCATAAAATTGATGGCGTTATGTCTTTGGCAACAGAATTAGGTGAGAAGAAATTTATACAAATGGCGATTGAAGGTTGCTATTTTCTTAATAGCGATATGGTGAAAACGCGTTTCGATGATCTATCAAAGCGTTTTAGGGACAAATTTAAAGATGAGAATGGTGAAATCGTTCCTATTCCAGCGCGAAAAACTACTAAAGAGGATGGGCAACCGGAAGGTCATCTTGACGAGGACAAAAAGCATTTCATTGTTGATGGTCTTGAAATTCCAGTGATTATAGATTCAAATGGCAATCAACAAGTGTGTTCATTAATTAATAAAGCAACAGGTTACTATCATCAAACTGGAAAAGATAATATATTTCAAAACTACATCATTAGTCACATCTGGGGACATGCCTACGACCCTCGGTACTTTACAAATTGGTGGAATGTTGTTCTGGTGCCAGCTTGGGCCAATGGTCTTCTTGATAAAGAGAATTGTCCTAAAGGTTCGCTTGCTTCTAAATTCAGAGCAACAATAATGAAGATTTGTTATGTTCTCTATCAAGAAAATCTCTTTAATAATGACGAGGACACCAAGCAGAAATGGGACTACATGAAAATGAATCCAAAGATTATGAATTCTGATGATATTATAGCAAATCTTTACACGATTAATATTCTTGAAAACGGAGATCAAACTTCTAGTGGGACAAGAGTTGGGACAATAAGTCATAAGATAATAAGTCGTGATGAAATGAGTATTGAAAAGACTCCATGAAAATTTTGAAAGCTCTATAGAATGCATGTTATTTTACCTTCATTCACTACTGTCGTATATTTCTGACAGTTGATTCAAGTTTTCCTGACGAGGAAACGGGATTTAGCTTATAGATTCTTTCTACTTTTGCGGTGTAAAATCGTTAGAAGTAGGAGGAATTATTATGTTTTGGTTTATTATCGGAATCGTTATCGCGCTGCTGGGTGGATTCATCGTCCTCTCGGCGCTGCGCCTTGTGTTGAATGTCATCGGCTGGTTCATCCAGGCAATCTTCTCACTTTTTTAACTACGAACCTTTAGCTCAGCGAAGTCAATTTCGAATTGAACTAATGGGCATCCGCATATATTTTTACGAATTTTTTTCACATCAATTAATCATAACAAAAAAAGAACATGGAATCTAACAAATTTATCAAGCAAGTCAATGAACTTTATGAAACGGCACTGGCAGAGACCATTGCCCTGTTGAAGAACGGTGAAAACGGGCGATACATCGCCATCCCGAACTGGGAGGATGAGGTGGCTGCCACTTCTTGGAACGATGTGCCTATCAGCATCTGGGGTGTCGGTCTTAATGACGACGAACACATTTGCGTCAGGGCTTTTGTCAACAATGTTGGATACGGCTACACCGAAGACGACTACCCCCAGGACTGGACCGACATTACCGTTGAGAAGATCAACACATCGAGCTATCCCGAACTATATCGCTTTGTAGCCGACAATATCGACAAGGCGATGTCGAAGGAAGATGCCGATAACGTCGAATGGGAGTAACACTGTTATGCCAATCAGAAAACTCTGATTAATCAGTTGTTGATTCTTTGTGTCAATTTTTTCTGACTTTGTTCCAAGTTTTACCGATAGAATTGTGTGGGACGGATCGAAAGATTCGTCTTACTTTTGCAGTGTCATTTTTTGAAGGGGGGATAATTGGAATTCATTATTTGCTTTTTCAGAAAAAAACATTATTTTTGTATATCAAAATTATTATGAAGAGTATGGAAAAATATCACGTAGGACATGAGATTGAGAAGGAATTGCGTGCTCAGGGGAAGTCGGCAAGGTGGTTGGCTGATAAGATTTGTCTGACGCCGCAAGCTGTGTATGACATCTTTAAAAGGGAGTACATCTCCACCGCACGCTTAATAAAGATTCAGCGTGCACTGGAGCGCGACTTTTTCATGGAATATTCTAAATATATTAAAAATGGGGGTGTTGTCGCTGATGAGGAAGACGAGAGCGTAATCAAGGAACGCTTTGAGATACTGATGCCCGAGGACAAGCTGCATGTTCTCGACTGGGAGATGTATTATGAACTGGCCGAAGAGTTTGTCATGACTGAGCATCACAAGCCACTGATTATCTACACAAACGACTGGGCTGCACAAACAAGTGTGATTAATAATGTTGCCGATGCTGAGCTTGGCATTGGAAAAGTGCATAATCTCGACTTGAAGGATGAACGCAAGAAGGGAAAGACTGACGATGATATGGTCCAAATTGTAAAGGCTATGCCGCACCCCATTATCCAAGTGGTGAGCCCGAGCGGTGACAATGACTTCCATTTCTTGGTTTCTTTGGCCCAAGTTACTGGCAAGAAGGTGTTCGCTTATTGCAGGGTACTCCAAACGATCAACAATTATACCAATGTTCCAGAGTATCATGACACAACCATCAAGCCTTTCGGTGCATGGCATGAGCAAATTCATTTTGCCCTTGTTGACGACAACCGCCAGTCCTACAGGCAGACGCGCCAGTTGTTTTTAGCAGATTGGGGTGAGGACATCTTGAGCTTTCTCAAGGCACACATGCCTGATGTGCTTAACGACAATGACCACAATACTATTTTGGAATGGCTGAACAATCCCGAGTCACTCTATGAAGCCTATCGAACATGGCTTGATGCTCGGGCCAGGAAACTAGCTTGGCTTAAAGATTTTACTCTCATGTTCATGGACGATAAGTTGAACTTCAAGCAAGATGGTTCTCGTTGGACCATCAGTCTGCCGGTGGACTATATAACCGAGAACACCTACAAAAACAAATTGATGAAGGACTCCCTTCGACGATTGTCCATGTGGATTGAGATTCAAAACGATTACATCGTTGACTTTGAAGGGTCATTAAGGCAAAGTTATCTTGGAGATGATGCTTGTGAAGAATAAAAAGAGTGGAATTGTGGCACATCTTTATCAAAAATGATGTATTTTTGTGGAAAGAAAAAAGAGGTTGCCAAATCGCTTGAAAGGAGGTTGGCATTTAACTAATAAATGAAGAACGTAGATGAGTAACTATCATGTGAAATTCCGTGTCCATTACGTTGGTGGCACGACCGACGAGTTTGATGAAGTAATCAGCGAGGAAAAGTACCATTGGTACTCTGACGGCAGTCAAGGCTCGAGCCGCTTGGCCGCACTGGCTGAACAGCATGACTACAAGGGTCGCAAGGTCAACTATGTGACAATGTCAGTGATTAAGATTATCTGATAAGCCGTAATCATTTTGCGGCAAATATGGGTTGTCAAGTTTTCCCGACGGTATCGTCCAATTTAACCGACTAAGAATCGTTGGTCGGTTTTTTGATTCGATATAATTTTGCAGCGTCAAACCTTCGGAGAGTGGGATTTGACGCTGCGAAGGATTATTCATCAATTAAAACATATCGAATTATGACAGTAAAAGAATTAAAGAGCGCCCTGCAAGGCATCAACGAGCCCATCAACCGCATCGCCGGTTTCTGTGACAACTATGACCAGATGTTTGACCACTGCGAGGTGCGTGTTAACGAGAACACCGTGGAAATTGACACTAGTGAGGATCTTTTCAAACCCGAGAATTTCCAGCCTGTTGCCGAATCCATCGCCCGGATTCTTGCCTTGCCCGTAGAGGTGGACGAGCACTTTGTTTTGTATGAGGGTGCGGACAATCAAGCCGAGACCTGCCTGCTCACGCGTGATATCCGCAGGGTCAACGTCGTGCAGAGCACAACGGGGACTGGCATCAGCTTGCAGGGGCCGCAGCCGAGTGGTGTGCTGAATAGGGGCTTATATGTAACCAAGCTGTTCGTGAACGATGAGCGCGCCAAGTCGCTCAACGAGATGTTCTGCGACTTTCTGGAGGATATGGAAGCGACCTGCGATCAAGCCATCATTGAAGATCGCAATGAGGGGGTTTTTATTCAGATCGTCACCGATGAGTTCTCGAGTGCATCGTTGATAGCCCTGATGGCCGGCACGTTCAAGGATGTGGTTTTCTGCCGCGTTCCGTTTGATAGCAGTGATGAGGTGATCAACCGACTAACCAACGACCATGAAGGCAGCTGCTGGGGCAAGCATGCAGCCGTCTACGTGCCTGCCAATGACCGTGAAAGTGTTATCAACCATGAGCATTATAAGTATTGCATTCAGGATATGGTCTATGCCAAGACAGAGTGCGATACAGAGCAGGAGGCAGTGCAGTTCATCGCCGAGCACAACCCCGACAAGGAACTGGGCGACATTGCAGTGCGCTTTGTCAGCCGCTATATCGAGAATCCTCTTGACCTCATTCTGAAGCCTTGGCCAGAAGATGATTACGAGTAATCATTGAATAATTCAGCAAAATTGACTATATTTGCATTCAAATTAATCCACAAATCAATTATACGTATGAACGAAAAGAAGATAAAAGTGTTTGCCCAAGTTGGAGACGATTTGCTTTTTGATGTATATGTAACTGTTCCTCAAGATATTTGGGACAAAGAAGTGGACGGGCTCGAAGAAGCGGTAAGGGACGACATTGCTAATTGTGAAGACGATGAGGACTTCGAGCATGATCTTGCTGATGAACCCTATTATGGTGGCTATATCGGGTCAGCTGATGGCTGTAGCCATGGTTATACTTCTGCTCACGGGCGTATAGCTTACCATTTGGTTTCCTGTCAATTCGGTAGTATACTTGCAGGGCTCGGAGTTCTTGAGCAGCTGCGTGATGCCATCATCAAGGATCTTATTGAGAAGGACACCAAGCATCAATATGAGCATGAGTTGCAGATGCTAAAGGGTATCAAAAACTTTGTGCAAGCAATGTTGGGAGAAGATGAGGATGATTATGACTATTACGAAGGTTGTGACAACGGCAGTGAAGAACAGGTCATTACTATCTGGGACCGCTATCCTCTTGAACTGTTGGATGAACTGGCCGAAAGGGTTTATGGAGTCCCACAAAAGAAAACAATCGTTTATCTGCATGGTTATGGATCAAGCAGCCAGAGCAGTACAGCAACCTATCTGGCCAAGATAATGCCAGAATATAATGTGATTGCTCCAGATATCCCCGTTGACCCCAAAGAAGCATTGCCGTTCCTGGAGGAGTATTGTAGAGCACATCATGCCAACCTCGTAATTGGCACCAGCATGGGAGGAATGTATGCCATGCAGATGAGACAATGTCTGCGAATCTGCGTTAATCCGGCTCTGCATCTTTCTGAGGTGAAGGATGTCCTGCAGGTGGGCACTTTTGAGCGTTTCCAACCGACCGCCGATGGTCAGACGCACTTCACGATTACCGAAGAAATCATTGAGCACTTCAAGGAGATGGAGCAGAATTTGTTTGTTCGCGAGACCAATGAAGGTAGGTACAATTGCTGGGGGTTCTTTGCCAATGGTGACACACTGGTCAATTGCAAGGACGAGTTTGCCCAACATTTCACTCATGTGGAAGATTTCCATGGCGAACACCGCATGAACAATCAGGTCATCCGCGACGTCATCATTCCCGCCGCCAAAAGAATCCTCAAGGAATAATCGATTGTTTAAGCATTGCAGAGAACCCCACTACTGGTGTCAAGGCTCATACTGTTGACACCAGTAGTGGAACCGTAGCAAAAGAATGCTTTCCATGGTACAGAACATTTTGCTCAAGACTGAGGTGCCACCAACAGTCGTAGGCATCCAACATACGGCTATTTGCTATATAATAATCATGTTTTTATCTAAATGAAGACGGATATCAAGTGATGGCTTCTTCAACCCTCAGTTTACCGTCAAATAGATTTTTTTCTTTTGCGTGCTTGATCAGTTTTTCCAGATTGTCCTTCCGCCACATTTTTAAGAGTATTACATCATGTTCCAGTTCCGATGTAGGAATATAGAATCTTTTCTTGAAGTCAAAATCCCATTTCCAATCTGTAGCTTCTTCCCAATCAGAAGAACTATCATCATTGTAATATTTAAAAACACCGTTTTCATTTTTAAATAGATAGAAAAGATTTTGAAACCAAGTGCCATTTTTATAATAAGCATGTATTTCTTTTGGGAACGTTTGTCTTAGTTTGTCGATGCTTGGATATTCACCATTTTTATTGTTGTAGAGCTCAGCCCATTTTTTGATAATAATATGAGCTGTCACACCCTTTCCTGTTGGCTTTCCAACGTCATTTAATAGCTGATCATTAAAATAAACATAGTATTTTGTAGTGTCACGTTTAGATGCCTCCTTCAACAAGCATTCAACTTTCACCCTCTCATTATCTTCTATTCCGTCCATCAATGCGGAAAGAAATCGTTTATTCTCTTCCCAAAAAGATGCGAGCAAATCCATCACATCATCTTCAATATCTAGTACTACTTGCTTCGTATCTAAATAAGGTTTAGCATTACTCTCTATTTTCTTGTACCAAGTTCTTTTTTTCCAGCTAATCTTAATCTTATTATTCGACAACATAGATGCTATGTCTTTGGGCATTGCTTTACCCTCAAACAATCGAAGAATCTCAGCAAGTATCTCATCTTTTGGCTGATGATCATAATAATAATCACCAATTGTCCAAAAATTAGATTGAGATGCAGCAATTGCAGCATCGATTACAAGATCCTTATACGTCGTCCATAATTCTGTGAATTCGGTAGAGTACTTGTTACTTACTGCTATGCTTTGATAAACCTTATTACCATCAATGCTTGGGAAAGTTAATTGATTCACAAACTCCTCTAAAAAGAAACGGGATCGAGAGGATAGCGACAAAGAGGATAATAACGGTTGAACGACACCATTCACAACATCTTGATAATTAATTTGTATGAAATGATTATCTTCTCTCACTACTTTATTGCTTTTAGTTTTTTTATCGAAATTCTGCTCTATGAGTAGTTCTTTAAATGAATCCAATTTTCGTGATGGGAGCGGTGTAAGATATACATATAATTGCAAAACATTATCACCATCATCTCTGTGGGTTCCGATATAATAACGTGTGGTTTGATGTGCTTTAATATAATTCTGGTCCTTTAACTTATTATTCTTATTGTTTTTATTCTTTGAACCACCTTCCGCAGAATCGATTTTATTTTCGATAATAATCTGTAGTTTCTTTGCACTCACTTCTTCAGACTCAATATCACATTCTATGAATATATCTATCGAATCTTGACAATTATCAGCTAAATCTTGTAGTTGTGCCTTTCTGTCATCAGTTAATGTAGAGCTATCATTCAAGATTTCTTTGGCTAATTCACGAACAGGTTTTTCTAGTTTTGCTTTGGTCTTCAGAATTCTAAGTTTACTAGTCACAATACTATTCTTAAGTGTGTCGTTGATTAATTCTACTCCTGATGCCTTGTTTTGTTGCTCACTTCTATGAACAATAGCATTGAGCAATAATAAAACAGGATTTGCAACCCCTCCATCAGTATGTTTTTCTTGAAAAAGCCATTTTAAGAAAGCGCTGTAAGTGGTTTCACTTCTTTCCTTTGAAATAATTTCGAAGAAAGAAGGCATACTATATCTTTCTCGCAAAGCTATGAGAGTACGATCACTATTAAATTGAATGATTTTTTTCAAATAGTCGTTATAAGATGCTAGATTTCCCATAAGAAATAACTATTGAATTAAACAATTGATAAGCAACACTTTCTCAAATAAGCTGAACTATTGCGAATATGCTGTTGTCAACATAATAACCAAATTCAGCATTGATCAATTTCACAATATTTTAATAACTGCAAATTTAGAAAAACTTTAGCAAAAAAACGGGTATTTTTCATAAAAAATAAATTCTTAAATATGGACTTTGAATAAGTTAATACAGCTTTGAGAAGCATAATGTGACCATTGTCAAGATCATAAAATGAGTTAAATATTTGAATTTTTTTCATTCTGAACGATATTAATTAGTGTGAGTATTAATTCAAAAAACAATGACTATGAGATTACAGATGCCAAAACTTCCTAGTTTTAAGCCGCGGGCTGAAGTCGGCGATGTTGTGTATTACATTTCGCCGAATAATTGCTATGCCGTGAAGCGGGCGATTGTTGTTGAGATCAAGCGATCGGGCTGCGAGTACCGTCAAGTGATGAACAACAGTGATGTTGTTGTCAAAGATGCCCATTCGATTGAAGATAATACGACGTTTGCCAGCCGTGATGATGCTGTGCAGTTTATTATAGCCAGCCTTATTAAGCGTATCAATGACCACAAGACCCGCATTGCCTCATTGCAGCACGAATTAGACGTGAGTGAGCGTGTACTTGCCACGCTGCAGAAGATGTACCCGAACATGTCTAGGAAGCTACTACAGAGCGAACAAGTTTAGCGTATTTAGTATATTTTAGAAAATGAGCGCCAAGATATGGCACTTTGTTGAGCTTCCTTTGCAGTATGAAAAGGGAAAAGGGACCAATTTTCTTAATGAGTGTTAAATTCTTGAGCGAATTTTTGCTACCTCAACGATTTTTAGTATATTTTATCTCGGGAAAATCAATCACGATAAGAAAGAACACAAAAACGAATGAGCATCAGTATTAATGTCAACAATTCCTGTCTGGTGAACCTTGTTCACAATGCTCTCTGCAACCAACGAGTTGCCTTTATCTCTCCCGCCTCATAAAAAGCTTTCACCGCGCCAATTGTACGCAACGCGGTGTGCCCTCTCTGCAAGGGCCGAAAAAAGTTGCCATGTTCATGCCTCTATAAGGGGCTCTAATTCAGTGAATTAAAATTTTTTTCAAAAATAATCGCTGAATTTTTGAATTTTCTTGTCGAAAGTAATATATAAAACGCGAATTCAACTTTAAACAATAACAACTATGACAACGATTAAGACTTCATCACTGAGAACTTACAGCCGCGTACACAACTACCTCTACAACAAGCACATCGAGTGCTGGGGTGACCTTGAAAAACTTGAAATCAGCTTCTTCGGTCTCAACCGGGAAGAAACCGATCAACTCCTTGAAAAATTTCTCAAACACTTCCACTTGAAACCCGCCATGCAGCAAAACCTCGCTGCATGAGCATTCTCAACGAAAAGGGCATGGTGGGCCCAAAATATAGGGCTCACTTGTGCCTGGCACATAAAGCGCCTCTCGTTTTTGAATCTTTCTCCAAATACAAGTTTAAATCCCAAGATTTGAAATATGACAAACGAGCAATTAGATGAATTCTTGGCAGAAATTGGCCGCATGCCCTTGTTGACACACGAAGAGGAACTTGTGCTCTTGAAGGCAATCCAGGAGGATGGTGTTGACTGCGACGAGATGAAGCTGTTGGAAAAAGCCAACATGCGGTTTGTTGTCAGTTTGATCAACCAGTATCAGAATCGTGGACTGGCGTTTGACGAGCTGATTGATGTGGCAACGGCTGGGCTGAGGATGGCTGCAGAGCATTATGACTTCAATGGCGACAACAAGTTCATCGTCCACGCCGTTGGATTGATGCGCCATCAACTTGAACAGTCATTTGCTGAAAAGGCAGCATCGGACGAGTCCAATAACAACGAGCTTGAAAATGGTGCACAATAGATTCTCGGATTCCGTTCGTAAAAAAACGCTGAAAATTTTTAATTTTTGAAGGCTACTTTTACATATTTCCGGCGAATATGAAAATGTAAGAAACTGATGAAAAAAAAGTTGGTCAATTCTTTTAACTTTTCTTTGTCGTGAACAATATTATATATAATACGAGAGGCATCCGAAACGCTCACTTGAAGGGAGTAGGAACAACAATTAAAACTGTAAGTATTATGGCAAAATTAACTCCTACCAGTGACGGTTTCAAGTGTTATGTGAATGATGTGGAAATTACTCATGGAATAAAGATTAATCGGCATGGAACTGCTGTAGGGACCACCCTCACTGAACCGAAATGCCTCATCTTTCCGCCCTATGTAAAAGCAATAGAAAATGGAACCTTCCAAGATATTGAGTCACTTGAGGCCATCTATATCCCTGAGAGTGTGAAAAGAATTGGACTTAATGCATTTGCAGGTTGCACCAGATTGTACAGGGTTATTGTACAAGATTCCGTCCAGACCATCGTGTTCAAGCAGCCCCAGGGCAAGTGGGACATCAACACAGGCCGGCCATTTAATGATCTTGCCGAGATGCTGAGAAAAGGAGGTTATGTAGTGCATCTCTACAAGAGCGGAGAGAACTTTTCCTGGGACTGATTAACGCATCATTCAACAACAAACAGTAATTTATTATCAAGCATTATGGAAGAGAACAAGAAAAAGAAAACCGTGTATGTTGACATGGACAATGTGCTGGTGGATTTCCAGAGTGGTCTTAGCCGGGTGACCGAAGCGATTACAACAGAGTATGGTGACGACGGCACGGGCAAGCCACATTACGATGGTATTCCTAACATCTTTTCGCTGATGGACCCTATGCCCGGAGCCATTGCAGCCATGCAGGAGTTGAGTAAATACTTTGAACTCTATATCCTCAGTACAGCTCCGTGGCATAATCCCACGGCATGGTACGACAAACTGGAATGGGTACAGCGCTACTTCGGTAGTGAGGAAGATTCAATCTTCTACAAGCGACTTATCATCACGCACCACAAGAACCTTAATCGTGGCGACTTCCTAATTGATGACCGAAGGAAGAACGGTTCAGATCAGTTTGAAGGCGAACTGATAGAATTTGGCTCAGCAAAGTTCCCCGACTGGTCGTCTGTAGTGACGTATTTATGTAATCATCGATAAAACACTTAAGCAAATGAAAACAGTAGATTCAGAAGCCCTGAAGCGACGACTTGAGGTAGCACGTAATGGAGACCGAGAACAGCAGAAAATGTTTCTCTCGTCAATCAACTATCATGAGAATTGCATTGTGATTAACGAGATGAATGACTCTGACCTGCAGTGGATCACTCCTCTCGCCCTTGAACTTTTCACACCGGCGGTTGACGTGCTTGTCAGTGGTATGACCAACAAGTATCGCCATTGGGAAGAGGATTTTCTTGACGAAGATACCGGGGAAACTGTAACCGTTTTGCGCTCTGAATCCATCGATGGCGAGACGGTCTTCACCTGCGATGATGCGATTATTGACCAAATCGGCAAGAATACCCTCGCCTCTATAGACTCACTTAACAACGACGAGTTGAAAGATTTGTGGTTTTGGTGCAGGTCTGCAGAAGTCATGAATGCCATCGACGAGGAACTTTATCGACGTGGTGATCCTGATACCATTTGCCATCGTGGCGACCTTTACCAGTATGGTGATGAAGAGCATGGCATCTTCATCGACTATAACAAGGCGAAAACCTACTATGACCGCATCGGTGAAGAATTTGATCCCGTGAAGGTTGCCCGCAAGAACCGCAATGATGCCGTAAACGTCGAATACCCCGATTTCGCCACCTGCCATATCCAGGGTGATGATGTGCCTGCTGTGAAAATTTTGCTCATGGAACTCTACGAGAAATACGGCGAGCATTCCGAGCCGTTCATGTATCTGCCACTTGAAATGGTGATGAAGGCACTCGTGGGTTCTGATGCCTACGTGGGTTACATCCAGTCCATCGATGATCGGGAACCTTGCACATTTGAAGTCGAGTTCTATGGCGCCAGAATCGACTGCCTGAAATATGCCCTGTTGCAAGCCTTCCCTAACTTGGAAGTGGAAGTGACTGAGCATGATTGACATTCCCCCATTACGAAGTTTTGTGATAATAAATGCAGTCTGTGTGTTGTCAAATACTATACAAAAAAAAGAGAAGATGAACAAGGACAAGATTTTTATGGTAACGATTCATGTCATTGCTGGCGTGTTGATGATAGCTGTGTGTTGGGCACCAGCGATAGTAGGCGACATCTCGTTGTGGAACAAGTTGTTCTGCACGTTGGTGATCATCCTACTGCTGCGTTTTCATTATTGGTGCCAGCAGTATGAGCCTTGATGTAGCAACTGTCAAGTTTTTCTGACAGTAAGTGTCCAGTCTAACCGACGGAAAATCCTTTTTCAGGTCATTGAACGCCAGTAACTTTGCACCATGAAAAATAAAATGAATATGAAGATTATGGTTAAATTGATTTTTGCTTCTCTGTTATTGCTGGCGACTCTCGCCGTCATCTGCTTTCCGCTGTTCGTGCTGTGGATGGGCATCTTTGCCCCCCTTTCCTTCTGGGGTCACGTTGCTGTGACTGCCATCGGCCTGTTCCTGTGCCGTCTGGTCAAGCCCGTGTCGATTCTTACCGGAAATGATTATCAACTTTTCTAAAACCTGTTGCCAATGAACGAGATTGATCAAATCGTTGAAAAGATGACGCAATTTGAGGTTATCGAGAGCGTGGTGCGCAATGCCCAGGATTCTGAATTGGATGCCGCGTTCTTTGAACACGTGGGCCCATTCCTGAAAAAGATTGCCGAAAAGCAAAACCTTACTGAGGATCAGGCTCTGATGTTCTGCCTGATGATGAACTTCTGCGACAGTTCCCACATCCGGTTGGGTGAGCTGGCTCGCCATACGGGTCTGTCCACCGTTCATCTGTTGAAGTACCTTAATGACATCGATGAACTGGTCAAGCGAGGCTTCCTCAAGTTGACCACTAGACATAACGACAGTGGCTACGCCATTCGTCATGAGGTGATCAAGGCCCTGAAGCAGGATAAGGCTTTTGAGAAGGAAAGTCATCGTGGCATCACTTGCCCAGAGCTGTTCGACTTGATTGGGCAAATTCTGAATGAGGAGGATGATTACGACGCTCAACAGGAGCAAATTCTGAATCTGCTCCAGGATAATCCTCAATTGCACATAGCACAGGTCATCAAGGGGCACCAGCTCAATGCTGATGATACCATGTTACTGATACTGTTTTGTTTCCTGTATGTGGACAATGATGACGACATGGTACGGATTTCTGACCTCGGCGAACTCATCGACAGCCAGCGCCTTTTGCGCTCATGGAACCGCTCTTTGTCGAGGGAACAACATATATTGCAGGAAAAGAAACTGATTGAGTTTAATAACTTCAGCCCGATGATTGACACTCGTTACTTTCGCTTGACCGACGAGGCCAAGGCCGACTTGTTGAGCGAAATGGACATCTGCGTCAAGAAGAAATCGAAGAAGAAAGAGTTGCCCAAGGACTTTGTCGGTTATAAGAGCGTTGTGGCCAAACAGATGTTCTACACCCGCGACAACCAGGCTCAAGTGGAACGTCTCTCGCAATTGCTTGAGGAGAAGAAGTTCCGCGACGTGTGCCGCCATATGAAGGAACGTGGCATGCGCACCGGCTTTGCCTGTTTGTTCTACGGCGCTCCTGGAACCGGAAAGACCGAGACCGTTATGCAACTCGCTCGTCAGATGAAGCGCAACGTCATGGTGGTAGACTTCTCGCAGATCCGCAGCAAGTGGGTAGGCGACAGCGAGAAGAACATCAAGGGCGTCTTCACGCGCTATCGTGAAATGTGTACACAAATGCGTCGCAAACCCATATTGCTCTTCAATGAGGCCGATGCCGTCATCAATACCCGTCAGGAGCAGGCCACACGTAGCGTGGACAAGATGGAGAACACCATGCAGAATATCATCCTGCAGGAGATGGAGCAGTTTGACGGCATCATGATTGCCACCACCAATCTGGCCCAGAACATGGATCCCGCTTTTGAGCGCCGATTCCTGTACAAGATTATGTTTGAGCGCCCCGATGCTAGCGTGAGAGCCAACCTTTGGCAGGAGATGATTCCCGAATTGGACAATGAAGAGTGCCAGACACTGGGCGAGCAGTTTGACTTCAGCGGAGGCCAAATCGAGAACGTGGCTCGCAAATACGCCATCAGCAGCATCCTCAACGACATCGAACCCAGCAATCGCTTAAGCGAGTTGATTGCCCTCTGCCGCGAGGAGTGTCTCAACGATACCCAGTCAACGCGAGCCCACGTCGGTTTCGTCGCCTAATGTTTATACAATGCGAATTGCGCTGATGATCCTAATTTCACGAAAATCGATTTCTTCTTGTCGTGCACAATTAGCAAAGTCAGCGCAATTGGCATTCAGCTTTCAAATATAGTTTTTATGGAACGATACAAAGTCTATTTTAGAATCAAGGGAGACGACTGTCTCAACATTTACCACACCAGCGCCACCTGCGAGCAAGAGGCCATCTGGCAATGGCAGGCCAGCTTCTTCGCCAAATACTACGAGTGCGAATTCCTCGGCGTGGAACTATAACGGGCCTAGTAAACTAGTATGATTACTTCTTTTTTCAAATAAATAAGGTTCATGTCTTATCATACAAAAGATAATACAGGAAATTCACATTAATCTACAACCAATTATTGCCACATCTCAAATATTTTTTCTCGTTTTTTTGCATAAGTCATCTTTATTGTCGAACTTTGCAATAAGTAGAAATAATTATCACCCGAAAATAGAATCAAGCATGAAAAAAAAGAAAATTTATAAGACATATGATTTACAAGATGAGTTTAGGTTTTTTTGTCAAACCTTAAAAGTTGGGAAACAATCCTCAGCAGGAAAAATTCATAGTCAGATAGAATCTGATAGTGCTGATTCCTATGTCGATGATTACTTACCAGCTTTAGCGAAATGGTTCACTAAGAATACAGAATCAATTGTAGAGAAGGAGTTTCTTTCTGTCATTCCTTTTCTCTTATCTCAACATTTGTTTGAAAGCTGCAGTCAAGTCCTACTCCGTTTACATCGAATAATAACTATCAACTCATATAATTCTGTAACCCCTTCTTTTAAGAAATGGAGAGCGGCATTCAATAAGTATTGCCTATTTATCCAACACGAATACATAGATAAAAAGAATTATTGTTCAAGTTCAAAACTGTATAATACAGTATCTTTATGTGAAGAAATAGATAATTGTATTGTTTTCTATTACATTACAGAAGGCAATATTATTAGGACAAATGCTCTTAAGCTTTCTGTAAATGGTAGCCCAAAGTATAATATGAGGGCAATATTTGATAACCGTTTGAAAAGCCAAGACAGAATGTCTGGTGACAAAACATGGTTATCGCTTGACTTAATTGCCAAAATCGACCCTGGAATTCGGGCAGAATATGTAGATATAATCAATTCCGAGACGGTCTTGTACTATAAAGATAACATAATTATAAAGAACATTAAGTGCAAAGACATCTGGTGTGTTTCATTAGAACGAAATGTAAAAAATAAGTATTATATGTATGTAACTATAAAGGAAAAAACTGGTTATAATACTTATCAAGTTTATTCACCCAATGCTAAGGAAGGAAAGGTTAAGGCTCCCATGGAAATTGAAGGGATTGATAAGGTGGTAATAGATCATGTTATGCCTATTGATCAGTCATTAAGAGAATTAGCTTCAAGTGGTCTTATTCCAATCTTGGAATGCTGTTCTACAATTCTTAAAAAGGCGAAAAAATCGTTGAAGTCAAGGGACAAAAAGAGCAGATCAAACGATATGATAGTAAGCGAGGCTTTTAAAGACCCTTACTTTAGAAACATTAATAAACAGAATTTGAAAATAGAAATGGACACCCTCATGAATGATAGCTGGTATCGTTTGATGGATTCATATCAAAATGGTTTGAAGAGCAATAATCTTGAGTTCGTTGAATTTAGAAGTAATAATATAGGAAAACACATAGGTATAATAATGAAAGTTCAAGATACAAAGAATAATGAATATTTAGTGTATCGCGATTTGGATACGGGAGTTGATTATGTGGAAAACAGTACATCTCTTAAAAGCAATTACCCTAATCAAAAGAATCTGAAGGAACTGACAAGTTTTGGCTCAAAAGGATGGGAAGTACTGTGATCATTTTCGCATACGCTAGATTTTTTGTCCATTTTTTCCGACACGGGTGTCAAGAACAATGATACATGAATATTTGGTTTGGTTTGGCGATGTGAAGTAATTTTGCATCGTCAAACCAAGAAAAAGCCGAATCGCTTGAAAAGGACGTAGGCAATATTTTTAAAGATATTCAAGCTGTGATTTGGTTTCTGTTAGGTGTTGTCATTGCCGCGTTGGGAGGATTGGCCCTCATTGCAGCCGTTCGTGTGGTCTTTTCCATCCTCGGTGGGGTATTGAGATTGGTCTTCGGCTTCATCAGCATCTTTGACCATAAAGATTGAATGAATAACAATTAAGTAAAAACTACAATAATGGACATACCAATTGGACAAATCATTAGAGAGGAAGTTGATCGTCAAGGCATGACGATTGACGAGTTTGCAAAGCGCATTAGCACATCTCGTACCAATGCTTATGACATTTTTAATCGCCTGAGCATAGACATGGAACTGCTAGAACGCATATCCAAAGTTCTGCATCGTAATTTTTTTGCTGAGATGGCTCAGCAGATGAAGTTGCAGCTGGAAATGTCGCCCGAAAAGGCAACCATAGCTAATGCTAAGCTGGAATCGCTGGTGCATCCTCTGGAAAAAGAATTAGATGGCACAGTATATTCCGAAGCCACATTTGCCAAGGATCGCGAGGGGCTCAAGGCTTTGCTCAAGGAGTATTTTGAGAGTGATCACCGCATACCGCTGCTCATCCTTGAGACGGGTTACACCTTTGGCGCCCGCGAGGTGGTCAAGCAAGTTGCCGGTGAGGTCTTCCATAGTGCCGGCTCTGCTCCCTGCCCCAAGGTTTTGGACGCTTCAAGAGTGAAATCAATGCCTGCCAAGGTATTTGTCGAATATATCGACTGCAATACCTTTGACTCCGTTGAGGCAAGCGATGAACGCCTAAATGAGATTTGTCGCATCCAGGGTGACGTGAACAAGAAGTTTGTCTGCATTATTCACACCGATCCCATCGTCTCGTTGCCTGGAAAAGAAGCCACGAAGTCGTTTGACCAGTGGGGGAGCGAAATGTCCATCTTCCTATCACGTTCTGAGCAGTTCTTTATCTCGGTTTACCGTTGGAACCGCAATAGCCTCTTGTCATGGGCCACAGATGCCGGCCTTCATGAGTACGTGATCAATTACATCCGCAAGCATCAGATTCCTGATGGCGTTCGCAAGGATTACCAGCTTGAGAATGCCCATGTGTCCTTCTTCGAGATGCTTATGGGCCTCCCGCCTTTGCATCATGGCATCGACTATCCTACTCCTCAAACCTACTTGATGAGCGAGTGGCAATATGCATCGGATTTCATCACCAATGATGGAGATCTGACTCAGGAACTGCATCTGCGTCACTTTATCCTGGACATCATAGCTTTCAACGAGCCTGAAGCAGCTAAGTATCTCCCTGCCTATCAAACGCCGATGAAGACTATCGAGTGCAACATTGAGGTAGATGGTTTTATGGTTGATTGCGAGAAGATTAAGCTGACAGCTGACGAGTTCGGAACGCTCACCTATTTGTATCATCTGGCTCGAACGACCGACCTCAAGATGCTCGATGATGAATCCTTTGAAACGCTTTTCTTTGAGTGGCTGGAAGACCACCATCCCTTGATGGCCCAGGCCCTCATCAGAGCTGCCGAAGACAGACTTGTCGAACTTTTGGCCGAAGACTTTGATGGCTATTACCGCGACAATATCCCTCACGAAGCACCCTACAGCATCGACAGCTACTGGACCATCCAGCCAGATTTGAAATACAACATCATGCCCTACAACCTCCCCAAATGGAAATAATATTGTTTTGGAGCCAAGGAGTTCCAAACAAAACAAGACTTGATGAGTGGAGCTAGATGCTCCAAGCCGTCACACACAGCGAGAGAAAGGTAGGTAATTCTTTATCATTGAGCATCATATATTATCAGTAAATATCATTTGGAGCAATCTGGCTCCAATAGAATCAACGAGTAACTATCTGTATATCAGATTGTTACTCGTGCTCCGTGGAGCTGGAGGGGTTTGAACCCTCGTCCAAACGTGGAACTAATAAGGTTTCTACATGCTTAGTCTTGGCTTGGTTTTCGACCGCTGGCAGGCCCAAGACGACCAACCGGTGGCTTATCCTCTAAATTTCGGACGCGGCTCGAGGCTAACCTTGTCCTATCGCCGATATTCCAGCACCACCGTATCAACCCGCCTCGGCGCGAGGGCAGTTGGGTGATGTCTCGTCACTGCCCCTTGGGCAATGATAAAGCCGAACTTACTGTGCTTCGGTTAGGCAGCGAGAGCGTAATTGTTTTCGCCATTTAATTGTGTCAATGACTGAGATTTAAGAGCCATGCCATTATCGCTCTGCATGCTTGCTTACCACCTCTACACGCTGTCAAAGCCAGTCAGCCCCAATAGTATGTATCCGTGTAAACGGCCTGCAAAGGTACAACAAATTTCGTGCCAACCAACCGGTTTGACGCGTTTTTTTCAAGAAAAATCAGATTTCCTCGACGAGTTCGTGCCAATATGGCGACTGCTCGGGGACGAAAGCGCCGGATTGCAGGCGCTCATATATGCGCAGGCAGGCCCATGCATCGATGGCTGCGTAACGTTGCTGGGCATCGCTCAGTTGGGATGCCTCCCAGTTGGTGAGTTGTTGGTTTTTGCTGATCTTTTGCTGGAAAAGGATGGCATAGATCTTTTGCAGGCTCATGTCGGTGATGCCGTATTGCTTGACCAGCTGCTGCAATTCGATGAATCCGGCGGGATGGATGTCGCTCAGCCGGGTCAACTGATGGAAATCGTCGGTAGTCGAGAGACCCACCTTAATGATGCCTGGGTCCTCGAGGTATTGCTTGAGTGGGGTAGTGATGCCCGTTTTGTTCAGGCGGATCAGAAAGGCGTCGGTTTCGGTAGAGAGTTGCAGCAGGGCGACGCTGTGCCGCTCGCCGCGCTTGAAGCAGGGGCGTGTCTCGGTGTCAAAGCCTGCGATGGGCGATGTGCGCAAGGCGGCAACGGCACTCTTGACCTGTGGGATGGAGGTAATGACGTGGATGCGCCCGGGAAAAGCCACGAGGGGCATCTGGTTCACGTCCTGTTTGTCTATTGATACAACGTGCATGATGCCTGCAAAGTTACTGCTTTTTTATAGAATAGATAACTGTTAACGGTGAATAGTTGCATATTTTCCCGACTCCCCAGTTGTTACATTCTGTCCACCTGCTTGACGCCCTTGACGTTGAGGATTTTCTTCGTCAAGTCATCCAGCAGTCCGATGTTGTTGACGTTGACGCTGAGCAGGCCTTCGAACAGGCCGCCCTCGGCTTGCACCGAGATGCTGCGCAGCAGGCAGTTATCAGTTTTGTTGATGACCGACGTGATAGAAGACACGATGCCGATGTCGTCACGTCCCAGCACCTTGAGGGTGGCGACAAACTGGCTCCCCGCCTTGCCCGTCCAGCGGGTGCGGATGATGCGGTAGGGGTAACGCTCTTTGAGGTGGCGCAGGTTCTTGCAGTCGCTGCGGTGGACCTTGATGGCGCCGTTGCTGGCGATAAATCCCTCGATGCGGTCGCCAAAGATGGGGTTGCAGCATCGTGCCAGCTTGTAGTTGATGCCCTTGACATCCTCGCCGATGGTCAGGATGTCATCGTTGTGGCGTTCCTCAAGGGTTGTCGGGGCTTGCAGGACAAACTCCTCGGCTGTTCCTCGGGCCGTGCTCTCGTTCGGCTTGGCGGCGATGGCCTCATACTGCTCGACAACGTCGTTCACGTCGATGACGTCCTCCTGGATGGCGGCATAGAACTCGGTGGTTGTCTTGTAGCCCATCTTCTTGATGACGCGTGCTAGCGTGGCGTCATCAGGCTCTATTTTGCGGTTCTTGAACCGGCGTTGCAGTGTCTCGCGGGCCAGTTGTGCCTGGTGGGCACGCCGCTCGTTGATGGCGTTCTTGATCTTGTTGCGTGCGCGGCTGGTGACGGCGATGTTGAGCCAGTCGAGCCGTGGCGTCTGGGTCGATGACGTGATGACCTCGACGGTGTCGCCGCTGCGCAGCCGGTAGTTGATTTTCTGGTTCTTCCCGTCCACTTTGCCGCCCATGCACGTGCTTCCCACCCGCGAGTGGATGTGGAAGGCAAAGTCCAGGATCGTGGCTCCCTGCGGCAGACGGATGAGATCACCCTTGGGCGTAAAGACAAACACCTCATTGTTGTACAGGTTGGTGTCCATGTTGCGCATCAGGCTCATTTGGCCCTCTTGACCACTGGCCTCGAGCATCTCCCTCACCTCGTTCATCCACTTGTCCACGTCGCCGTCGCTCTTGATGCCCTTGTAGCGCCAGTGAGCCGCTACGCCCCGTTCGGCTGTCTCGTCCATGCGGCGTGAGCGTATCTGTACTTCGACCCACTTGTCACCGGGGCCATAGACCGTGATGTGCAGCGATTCATAGCCGTTGCTCTTGGGAATGGTGATCCAGTCCTTGAAGCGCGACGGGTTGGCCTTGTAGATGTCGGTCACGATCGAGTAGGCAAGCCAGCAAGCGCGTTTCTCGTCTTTAGGGGTGGTGTCGAGAATGATGCGTATGGCAAACAGGTCGTAGATACCGCTCAGGTCAACGCCTTGCTTCTGCATCTTCTGCCAGATGCTGTTAATCGACTTGGTGCGGCCCTTGAGTTCAAATTTGAGTCCTTCTTCCTTCAGCCTCTCGTCGATGGGTTTGATGAAGTCTTCCACATACTTGTCGCGCTCGGTCTTCGTCTCCTGCAGGCGGTTGGCAATTTGGGTGAACACCTTGCGGTTCAAGTACTTGAGCGAAGTGTCCTCGAGCTCGTTCTTGATGGCGTACAAGCCCAGTTTGTGGGCCAGCGGGGCATACAGGTATCGGGACTCGGACGCGATTTCGTGCACAAACTTCTCGTTGGGGTGGTGGTTGATGGCGCGCATGAGCGCCAGGCGGTCAACGGTCATGATGAGGATTACGCGCACGTCCTCGGCAAACGAGAGCAGCAGTTTGTGGAAGTTCTCATTCTCCACGGCGGCCTGCTTCTTGTAGAGCGGCGCCACGTGCAGCAGTCCGTGCACCACGTGGGCGATGTCGTCGCCAAACAGCTCTTTGATGCGCGGCACGTCCAGATAGTCGCCGCGGCACAGGTTGTAGATCATCGTGGCGATGACAATCGTGCGGTCAGGGGCAATGGTGTCACACAGCGTGAGTGCCGTGTGCAGGTGGCGCAGCACGGGGTTCAGCCCATACTGGTCGCGGCGAAAGATGCCCGCCACCGTGATGCCCTGCTCGATGAGGCGGTGCACCGTGTTGATGTCCCGGGCGGTCAGCTGGCTGCCCAACCGATCACTTAAGTCCCTGACCAGCTGCAGCAGTTGTGGACGTTCATCTGGTGTGAAATATTCTTTTGCTGTCACGTTTCAGTATTATTTTTTGGCAAATTTAGTCTTTTTGTGACAATTTGTTTGCATGAACCCCTCCAAAAATGTAATTTTGGGACAGAATTTAAAAACCTTACCATTATGTTTAACGAAAAAGACCAACAACTGATGGCCCGCAAGGGCATTACCGAGCCAGTCATCGAGGCTCAACTCAAGCGTTTTCAAACTGGTTTCCCGTGGCTTAAACTCGAGGCTGCCGCAACTGTCGGCAAGGGCATCACGCGCCTCGACGCCAAGCAGCAGGCCCAGTGCATCAAGCTCTGGAAAGAATTCCAGTCGGGTGGGGCAGTGATAGAGAAATTTCAGCCCGCTTCGGGCGCTGCCAGCCGCATGTTCAAGAATCTGTTCGCCTTCATCAACGAGGGCAAGTCGGCTCCTGAGAGCGACTTCGAGAAACAGTTCTTTGATAACATCACCCAATTCGCGTTCTATCCCCAGTTGAACAAGACCTGTGTGAGCCTCTACAAGAGCAATGTGGGCGAGCTGGTCGAGGCTGGCCGATATGCCGACGTACTCAAGGCCCTGCTCATGCCCGAGGGTATGAACTATGGCGCCTTGCCCAAGGCGCTGCTCAAGTTCCACCGCGCTGCTGCTGGAACGGTGCACACGCCGCTCGAGGAACACCTCGAGGAGGGTGCCCAGTATGCCGCCGACAGCCGTCGCTGCGTGAGCATCCATTTCACCGTCTCGCCCGAGCACCGCGCGGGATTTGAACGCCTCATCAAAGCCAAAGTGCCCCTGATGGAGAAAGTGTGGGGCGTGAAATATGACATCTCATTGAGTGAGCAGAAGGCCTCGACCGACACCATTGCCGTGAACATGGACAACACGCCCTATCGTGATGCTGGCGGCAACCTGCTGTTCCGTCCTGCCGGACACGGAGCCCTGCTCGAGAACCTCAACGAGCGCGATGCCGACGTCGTGTTCATCAAGAACGTGGACAATGTCGTTCCCCTGCGACTGCGCAGCGTGAGCACCCGCTACAAGAAGATCATCGGCGGTTGCCTCATCCAGGCGCAGCGCCAGATCAAAAAATACCTCGAGATGCTCGACAAGGGCGATGTCAAGCCGGGCGACCTCAAGGCAATGTTGCGTTTTGCCCGTCAGACCCTGTGCATCATCGAACCGACGGCCGACGGCATGGACGATGCCGCTCTCGCCACCTGGTTGCATGACAAGTTCAACAGGCCCATCCGCGTGTGCGGCGTCGTGCCCAACGAGGGCGAGCCTGGCGGCGGCCCCTATCTAGCCTATAATGCCGACGGCTCGGCATCTCCCCAGATTCTCGAGTCGGCACAGATCAATCCCGACGATGCTGCCGCCGTCGAGATGATGAAGAGCGGTACCCACTTCAACCCCGTTGACCTCGTTTGCTACATCAAGGACTACAAGGGCATCAAGTTTGACCTGCGCAAGTTTGTCGACGAGGAAACCGGCTTCATCAGCATCAAGAGCAAGGACGGCGTGGACATCAAGGCCCTGGAATTGCCGGGCTTGTGGAACGGCTCGATGAGCAACTGGAACACCATCTTCGTCGAGGTTCCCATCGACACGTTCAACCCGGTCAAGACCGTCAACGACCTGTTGCGTAAGGCCCACCAATAGCGGCCTATTAACCGAGAGCGGCGGCCACCTCTAGCTCCCCCTCTAAGATTAGAGGGGGTTCCGCTTAGCGGCGGGGGCGTTGAAAAAGAGCCGCCAAATCATTGCGTTAGCCCAAAAACATGTAGTAATATAATATGAAGAAGTTATTTTTCGCAGTCCTGTTGACCTTCGTCACCTTGAGCATCAGCGCCCAGGGCAATGTCGAGAACCCAGATACCGTCTATACCGTTCATTCCATCGATCAGGACAGGTTCAAGGATGTGATTGCCGATTGGGGCGCTCGAGACTGGAAAATGGTGAGCCCCAGGCCTGTAGTCGTTGATTTCTATGCCGACTGGTGCGGGCCGTGTCGCCGTTTGGCGCCCATCCTGCGTGAGATTGCCCATTATTACCAGGGCGAGGTGGATTTTTACCGCATTAACGTCGACGAAAACCCCGACATCGCTGCCGCTTTCGAGGTGCGCAGCATCCCCATGCTGCTCATCTGCCCCCTCGACGGCGAGCCCAAGACTGTCGTCGGTCTCTATGCCAAGCAGGAATATATCCGCGTCATCAACCAGGCCATAGGAAACTGAATCTGATTGGAGATACTGTAAAGTAGTGTGTGGTGTGCCTCGAATGAGAAGCACACCACACATTCATTAAGGGTAATCTCTTTTGTGGTCCGTTGCCGCCAAGATCTTGGCAGCAACGGACCGTTCTATAAACTCACAGCGGTCATCTCGGCCAATTGCCGCTCAGCAGGTAATCGATCAGTGTCGTCACGTCGCTGATGTTCACGTCGCCGTCCATGTTGCAGTCGGAGGCTGAAGTGTTGACTCCCGTGGCATCTCCGCTCAGCAGGTAGTCAATCAGGGTGGTCACGTCGCTGATGTTCACGCTGCTGTCATCGTTCACGTCTCCAACCGTGTAGGCTTCAGAGAAGTAGCCCGGTGTTTCCTCGCCGCCATCGATGCGGGCATAGGTCTTGTCGATGTGGTTTTCGTCATAAACAGTGCCCATGCCGCCCACCAGTTCGGTACAGCCATTGAACATATTCTCGGAGCTTGAAACGTTCTCAGTGCTCCAATTCATGCCGACGTAAATGGTGGTCAGACCGATACACCCATTGAACAGACTATCCATGTCGGTGACATTGGCCGTGTTCCATGGCGTGAGGTCAAGGATTGTCAGGCTTGAGCAATTATTGAACATCGATTCCATGTCGGTGACATTGGCCGTGTTGAAGTTGGTGAGGCCAAGTTCTGTCAAACTCATGCAACCATCAAACATGCTTTGCATGCTGGTGACACACTCAGTATTGAAGCTGCTCACGTCAATATTCGTCAGGCTCGAGCAGTCTGCGAACAATGAGTCCATGCTGGTGACATTGGCTGTGTTCCAGGTCGAGAGATCGAGCGAAGTCAGGCTCTGGCACGATTGGAACATGCCGTTCACATTCGTCATCCCGCTGGTATTGACACTGTTCAGGTCGATGCTCAGGCATTGGCTGAAACCCTTGAACATCTCTGAGCAGTCGCCGGTGAAGTTTATCTGGCTGGTAACGGCGGTGACACTTGTAACGTCCTGTGCAACGACGTCCTCGCCCCATTTGTCCTCATTGTTGAACTCGCCCCAGATCAACTCCAACGCACCAGTAGTGCTGTCGAAGGTGTATCGAGGCGGCAGTTCACCGGTGAGGTAACCAGGCTCGAATATTCCCTTGTCGATGCGAGCATAGGTCTTATCGGTGTGGTTCTCGTCATAGGTGGTCCCCATGATGCCCACGAGGTCAGTGCAGCCGTAGAACATATCCTGGGAACTTGAAACATTATCAGTGTTCCAGTTCGGGCCGACAGAGATGGTGGTCAAATTGGAGCAACCATTGAACATCGATTCCATGTCAGCGACATTAGCGGTGTTCCAGCTTGAAAGGCCGAGCGAAGCCAGGTTCTGGCAGCCGTGGAACAAGTTGTTCATGGTAGCCAAATTCTCGGTGTCGAAGCTGCTTACGTCGAGGCTGTCCAGGCTGGAGCAACCATCAAACATCGATTCCATGCTGGTGACATTGGCGGTGTTCCAGTTTGAAAGGTTAAGCGAAGCCAGGTTCTGGCAGCCGCGGAACATGTCGCGCATGGTAGTCACCTTAGTGGTATTGAAACGGCTCAAGTCAAGGCTGTCCAGGCTGGAGCAGCCATCGAACATCGATTCCATGCTGGTGACATTGACGGTGTTCCAGTTTGAAAGGTCAAGCGAAGCCAGGTTCTGGCAGCCGTGGAACATGTTGCTCATTGTAGCCACATTCTCGGTGTTGAAGCTGCTCACGTCGAGGCTGTCCAGGCTGGAGCAGCCATTAAACATCGATTCCATGTTGGCGACAATGGCGGTGTTCCAGTTTGAAAGGTCAAGCGAAGCCAGGTTCTGGCAGCCGCGGAACATGTCGCCCATGGTAGTCACCTTCTCGGTGTTGAATGCGCTCACATCGAGGCTTGTCAGGTTGGAGCAGCCATTAAACATATTGTTCATGGCGATGACATTGGCGGTGTTCCACTCCGATAGGTCAAGTGAGGTTAGGCTCGAGCAGTTGTTGAACATATAGTACATAACATCGACATTCTCGGTGTCAAAGTCGGACAGTTCGAGTACCTCCAGGCTTTCGCATCCGTCAAACATGCTGCCCATGTTGGTGACATTGGCGGTGTTCCACCCCGACAGGTCAAGCGAGGTTAGGCTCGAGCAGTAGTTGAACATCTCGTGCATGTCAGTGACATTGGCGGTGTTCCAGCTCGAGAGGTCGAGCGAGGTGAGGCTCTGGCAGTCGCGGAACATTCTGTTGGCATCCGTCATCTCGCTAGTGTTGACATTGGACAGGTCCATGCTCGTACATTGGTTGAAATTGTAGAACAACTGTGAGCAGTCTCCGGTGAAACTTACCCCACTGGATGCAGTGACACTCTTGACGGCCGTGTTTGTCACGTCGTCGCCCCACATATTGTAAGTGTTGAACTCGCCCCAGATGAGTGCCAGTGCCCCTGTGGTGCTGTCAAAGGTGTAGCGAGGAGGCATTTCGCCCGTGAAGTAGCCTGGCCTGAGTTCTCCCATATCAACGCGGGCATAGGTCTTATCAATATGGTTCGGGTCATAGGTGGTGCCCATGCCGCCCACCAGTGCTGTGCAGCCATTGAACATGTCATCAGAGCTGGAAACGTTGTCGGTGCTCCAATCGCTGCCGGCGTGGATGGTGGTCAAGGAGGAACAGCCATGGAACATGCTGACCATGCTGGTGACATTGGCGGTGTTCCATGTCGTGAGGTCAATCGACGGGAGGTTCTGGCAGAACTGGAACATATTGTTTGCATTCGTCATCCCGCTGGTGTTGACCTTGGTCAGGTCGATGCTCGTACATTGCTTGAAATTCTTGAACAGTTCAGTGCAGTCACCGGTGAAGCTGACTTGGCTGGTGGCAGTAACACTCTTGACGTTTCCTGCAGTCACGTCGCTGCCCCACTTGTTGTCCTTGTTGAACTCGCCCCAAATGAGCATCAGTGAGCCCTCGGTGCTGTTGTATGTGTAACGAGGTGGCATTTCGCCCGTGAGGTAGCCGGGCTCGTATTCGCCCTTGTCAACGCGAGCGTAGGCCTTATCGATGTGGTTTGGATCATAGGTAGTGCCCATGCCGCCCACGATTCTGTTGCAGTTCATGAACATAGAATTGGAATTGGTTGTTGCATTAGTGTTCCAACCGCTACCAGCATGAATGGTCGTCAATCTGGAACAGCCAAAGAACATTGCACTCATGTTTGTCACCTTCGCGGTGTTGAAGCTGCTCAAGTCCAGGATTGTGAGATTAGCACAACTGTTAAACATGGAACTCATGTTTGTCACCTTTGCGGTATTGAAGCCACTCAAGTTAAGGCTTGTCAAACGGGAGCAGGCGTTAAACATGCCTCTCATTTCTGTCACGTTCTTGGTGTTGAAGCCGCTCACGTCAAGACTTGTCAAGCTTGAGCAGCCGTTGAACATGTTGAGCATGGATGTCAATTTAGCGGTGTTGAGGCCGTTTACGTTAAGGCTCGTCAAATTCCTGCAGCCATTGAACATGGATTTCATGTCTGTCACATTAGGTGTGTTGAAGTTGCTCACGTCAAGGCTTGTCAAACTGGCGCAGCCATCGAACATGCTGGTCAGGGTTGTCGCGATTGCCGTGTTGAAATTGCTCACGTTAAGGCTCGTTAAGCTAGAGCAACCCCTGAACATGGAGGAAAAGTCGGTTACCTTATCGGTATTGAAACTGCTCACGTTAAGGCTCGTCAAACTGGCGCATCCTGAGAACATATTGCTCATGGAGGTCACCTTAGTGGTGTTGAAACTGCTCAAGTCAAGGCTCTTCAAACTGGCGCATCCTGAGAACAGAGCAGTCATGTTGATTACGTTACCGGTGTTGAAGCTGTTCATGTCAAGGCTCGACAAACTCTGGCACCCATTAAACAGGCCGCTCATGTAGGTCGCATTCTTGGTATTGAAGCCCCTCAAGTCTAGAGCTGTCAATTTTGCACAGCCGTCAAACATGTTCCTCATGTCAACGACATTCTTGGTATTGAAATGGCTCACGTCAAGTCTCGTCAGGTTAGAGCAGCCATAGAACATGGTATTCATGTTGGTCACATTCTCGGTATTGAAACTGCTCAAGTCAAGTGCCGTCAAACTGGCGCAGCCGTAAAACATGCTTCGCATGTCGGTCGCATTGGCGGTGTTGAAGTGGGTGACGTCAAGGTCTTTCACATTGCGGCAATCATAGAACATGCCTTGCAAGTTTGTCGCCCTGACAGTATTGAAGCCGCTCACGTCAAGTGCCGTCACTTGCTGGCACCCATAAAACATGTTCTGCATGAATTTCGCATTGGCGGTGTTAAAGCCGCTCACGTCCAGGCTGGTCAACTTAGAGCAGCCATAGAACATATATGACATGTCATACACCCTAGACGTGTTGAAGTTGCTCACGTCAAGGCTCGTTAAACTGCTGCACTTATTGAACATGTAAGTCGTGTATCCCACATTGGTGTTGGTGAAACTGCTCAAGTCAAGTCTCTTCAATCTGGAGCAACCATTGAACATGTACCTCATGTCGGTCACTTTCTCGGTGTTGAAATTGCTCACGTTAAGAGTCTCCAACCTAGAGCAGATATTGAACATATACCCCATGTTTGTCACATTAGCGGTATTGAAGTTACTCAAATCCAGGCTCGTCAGATTGCTGCATTCATAGAACATACCGTACATGTTTGTCACTTTCTCGGTATTGAAGCCGCTCACGTCAAGGTTCGTCAAGCTGATGCAGCTCAAAAACATACCCTGCATGTCAGTCACATCCTCGGTGTTGAGGTAATTTATGCCTGTAATGGACTGAAGACCATTCATCCTGAAAAACCATCTCTTGGTCGATGTGGGGCGGGCATCGACAAATGTCGAGTCAAATACCACGTATAGGACATAGATATAATTTTCGTCATTGTACCAGCCCGGATAATCGCTGGTTGTGTTCAGACTATAGGTCTTACCCGTGCGGGAACTGCGTAGGTTGTCGTAATAGAACGTCAGCGTCCTGTTAGATGACGTGTAATTCGCATAGGCTTCGGCAGCTATGGCACCTAACGAACATAGCAAGCAAGCCAGCACAACGATTGGTTTGAGTAACAATTTTTGGCTCATATTTTTAAGGATTTATAGGATAGCATTAATGTTAATTGCGCAAATTTAGAGAAATTTTCTATAATTGCGCTCTTTTTTATCTTTTTTATCATAATGCTACCGTATCAATTTACCGAAAAATGCAGGAGACCTGTGTGTGCGATGTGGGCGGCGTCCCCCGTCGTTCCAAAAAGGGCTGAAGAAAAAAATATCGGGCAAACCCTTGCCAGATGAGATTTTTTGTGTAACTTTGCCCCGCTTTTTTAGCGCAATAATTTATTAATCAACTTATTTTTAACGATTTATGAACAAGTACGAAACCGTTTTCATTTTGACTCCCGTTTTGTCTGATGATCAGATGAAGGAAACGGTAGAAAAGTTCAAGAAGGTGCTCACCGACAACGGTGCCACTATCGAGAACGAAGAGAACTGGGGATTGCGCAAGCTCGCTTATCCCATCGAGAACAAGAACACTGGTTTTTACACCCTGATCGAGTTTGAGGGTGAGCCCACCATCGTCGACAAGCTGGAAATCGCTTTCCGCCGCGATGAGAAGGTCATCCGATTCCTCACCTTCCGTCTGGACAAGTACGCCGCTGAGTACGCTGTTAAGCGTCGCGCCGTGCGCAAGGCCAAGCAGGAAGAGCGCGCTGCTCAGGAAGCTGCCGAGAAGGAAGCTGCTGTAGCCGTTGAGGACGCACCCAAGGCCGAGGAGGCTCCCGCAGCTATTGAGGAAACCCCCGCTGCCGAGGCATGAGAAAAACCAAACAGTAAAACTTAATTAAGGAAGTAAAAAACAATGGCACAAGAACAACAAAGGCCCTACAACCAGGGCGAAATCCGTTATCTGACTCCCCTGTCGGTTGACACCCGCAAGAAGAAATACTGCCGTTTCAAACGCAGCGGTATCAAGTACATCGACTACAAGGATCCCGAATTCTTGAAGAAGTTCCTCAACGAGCAAGGTAAGATCCTGCCCCGCCGCATCACCGGTACCTCGCTCAAGTTCCAGCGCCGCGTGGCTAAGGCCGTTAAGCGTGCCCGTCACCTGGCTTTGCTGCCCTATGTGACCGACTTGATGAAATAAACAAAACGATTACACAAAGGAGGAAACAACTATGAAGATTATTTTGAAAGAAGATATCGTCAATCTTGGTTTCAAGAACGACGTTGTGGAAGTGAAGAACGGCTACGGCCGTAACTATCTCATTCCTCAGGGCAAGGCTATCCTGGCTACCCCCAGCGCACTCAAGATCCACGCCGAGAACCTGCGTCAGCAGGCTCACAAGCTGGCTAAGGTGAAGGCCGATGCCGAAGAGGCTGCCAAGGCATTTGAGGGTGTTGCCCTCACCATCCCCGTTAAGGTGAGCCCCACCGGTACCATCTACGGTAGTGTTGGCGCTAACCAGATTCACGAGGCTCTGCTCGCTGCTGGTCACAATGTTGACCGCAAGATCGTCAGCGTGCACGAGACCGTGAAGACCCCGGGCAAGTACACCGCCATCGTGCGCCTGCACAAGGAGGTTGCTGTCGAGATCCCCTTTGAGGTGATCGCCGAGAACGCCGAGGAGCTCGCCGCCGAGCGCGCTGCTCGCAAGGCCGAGGAGGCTGCTCACCAGGCTGCTCTCGCTGCCGCTAAGGCTGCCGAGGAAGGCGCTGAAGAGGCTCCCGAAGAGGGTGAGGCTCCCGCTACCGAGGAGGCTCCCGCTGCCGAGTAATAAAACAACATGATAACGATGAAGACACCGGTCCTGCTCCACATGGCCGGTGCCTTTTTTGTATATAAGGTAAACCAGTAACTCGGTTCACTGTGCCGCGACTCCGTCGCGGCCATCTAAAGACTAAGGACTAAAAACTAAAAACAATCAACAATGGTCAAGCATATTGTCATGTTCAAGCTTCAGGGCAGCGACGAGTTGCGTCGCGAGACCGCCCTGCGTTTCAAGGCCGCCCTCGACGCCCTGCCCGAGCAGATCGACGTACTCCAGAGCATCGAAGTCGCCCTGAACGAGAATCCCGCCGAGGACTGGGACATCGTCCTCACCGCCATCGTGCCCACCATGGCCGACGTCGCCACCTATGCCAAGCATCCGGCTCACGTGGCCGCTGCCGCCATCATCAAGGACGTGAAAGAACTCCGCGCCTGCGTCGACTACAACTGCTAGAAACTCGTTTAGTCGAGAAGGCAACAATTAAAAGACGGGACCCCATGTATCGGGGTCCCGTCTTTATTAGGTTCTCTAATGAATCAGTTTGAACATTCATCAATCCTGCTTGGTAGCAGTGAAGGTGATCTTGTTCATGTCATCAGCAGCTGGATCAAAGGTGATTACGAAATTGTAAATGCCAGCTTCGGTAATTTGTGCCCACCAGTTGTTTGAGGGCCATGAATGAACCCAAGAGTGGTCTTGAACGACCTTGAACTCAATGGTTGCAGCTTCGGTAAATTCAACATTCTCCTTGGCCCAGGTGTAGATGCCATCCTCGCCCTTGGTCATATTGTTGTCCTCGTTGGCGGGATCCCAGCCGGTACCGAACAGGTTGGCGGTTCCGGCAACAGTGTAGACGTGCTCAATGGGATCGATGTCGCCAGTCTTGGTCAGTGTACAGGTGATGCGGTCAGCTTCCTCAGCATCGGGATTGAAGGTGATAACGATGGTGTAGATGCCTTCCTCGGCTACGTTAGCAACCCAGTCGCCACCAACGGGCCACTCGTAGATGCTGTAGTCGTGGTTGCCCACAACCTTGAACTTAAAATTCCCAGTCAGGGTGACGTTTTCCTTGCTCCAGGTGTAAACGCCTTCAGCACCTTTAACCATGTTGTTGTTCTCGTCGTTGGTGTTCCAGTCGCTGCCGAATATATCTGCGGGACCTACAACGGTGTAAACCATCTCCTCGACAGGCCAGCTACCGCTCAACAGGAAGTCGATCAGGGTGGTCACGTCACTGATGGTGACGTTGCCGTCCTTGTCGCAGTCAGCAGTGGCGGGAGCGGTTTCGCCGCTCAGCAGGTAGTCAATCAGGGTGGTCACGTCACTGATGGTGACGTTGCCGTCACGGTCAACGTCGCCACGAATCTCGGGAATCACCTCCTGAACCAAGGTCAGCTCGCAGTAGACGTCCTTGTTGTCGGCGTTGAAGGTAATCTTCACGTCATAGATACCATCAGCATCAACGGCCTGGAAGTAGTCGCTGGCGGGATAAGCAATGTCCCAGCTGTGGTTGGCGGTAACCTTGAAGGAGAACGAACCGGCTGCAAGCTCAACGTTCTTCTTCTCCCAGGTGTACAGACCCTCAACGAGCGCCATGTCATTGTCAGCGTTGGCGGGATCCCAAGTGGTACCGAACAGGACAGCACTGCTACCTGCAACGGTGTAAACGTCCTCGGTGATGGGGGCTACATAACCCTCAACCTTGAACTGCAAGTTGGTCTCGTCAAAGGTTACGGTGTATTCATCACCGGTGCCAGTGAACTTGTAGCTGCCATTGCCGTTACCCTGCCTCTGGGTAGTGATCCATTGGCCGGGAGTGACGATCTGGTCACCACCGCTAGTGGGACCAAAACGGAAGGTGCCGTTGAAAACATCCCAAGAGCTGTCCAATCCATCGGCAAAGCAGAAGTAAACAGCGCCGTTTACCTCAGCGGTGAAGCTGTAGGTACCGTCACCGTTGTCAGTCATCTCAACACCTTTGCTGGGGTCCCAACCTTCTCCGAAGGGAGCGCCACCCACAAGGTAAATTGCTGCATTGGCGTTCAAGCCAACGAGGGCAATCAAAATCGATAAAATTAACGTAAATCTCTTCATGATTGAAAAATTGGTTATAAGTTAAACAATAAAGTTGGTTTGTTCCTAGTACCTGAAACTTTTAAAGTCGTTCAAAATTACAAACATAATTCATAAACACATTATTTAATAAGCACTTTTTTTTCAAATTCTTACGCAATCGTTTGCGCTTGACCTGCTGGCCAAGTGTCAATTTTTGTCTCTATGTTTTCCTGATTTAAAGCTTGCCCATCAATTCAAACGGCAGGGCCTGGGTAATGTGGACCTGGGCAAAATCGCCGATGGAGAGGGGCTTTTCTTTGCTGATGAGCACTTCGGGATCGACTTCAGGGCTGTCCCACTGGGTGCGTCCCACATAGTAATCCTCTTCCTCGCGGTCAACAATCACCTTGAGGGTCTGACCCACCTTCTGCTCCTGGATCTCCATCGAGATGTCCTCTTGCAGGGCCATCAGCTGTTGCAGGCGTTCCTGCTTCACTTCCTGCGGGATGTCGTCGCTCAGGTGCTCGGCAGCCCATGTGCCGGCTTCCTCGCTGTAGGCAAACGCGCCCATGCGCTCAAACCGTGCCTCGCGCGTGAAATCCATCAGTTCCTCAAATTCCTGCTCACCCTCGCCAGGGAACCCCACCATCAGTGTGGTGCGGATGTGGATGCCCGGCACCTCGCGGCGCAGGCGTGCCAGCAGTTCGAGTGTCTCTTGGCGGCCGATGTGGCGGCGCATGTTGGTCAGCACCTTGTCGCTGATGTGCTGCAAGGCGATGTCCAGATAGCTGCACACGTTGTCGCGGCTCGCCATCACGGGCAGGATGTCATAGGGGAATTGGGTGGGGTAGGCATAGTGCAGGCGGATCCATTCCACGCCCTGTATGTCGGCCATGCGGTCGATGAGTTCGGGCAGCATCATGCGTCCCTCAAGGTCCATGCCGTAGGACGACAGGTCCTGCGCGATGACGTTGAACTCTTTCACGCCGCTATCGGCCAGACGTCTCACCTCGTCGAGCAGTTGCTGCATGGGTACTGACGTGTGACGGCCGGTAATCAATGGAATGGCGCAGAAGGCGCAAAACCGGTTGCAGCCTTCCGAGATTTTCAGGTAGCAATAGTGGCTGGGGGTGGTCAAGTGGCGTTCATGGGCCAGGTCGTCGCGATAGGCGTGCCCCAGGTCGGCGAGCATGCCTTTCCAGTCAAATTTGCCGTAGAAACGGTCCACCTCGGGTAGCGCTTCGATGAGGTCGGCACGGAATCGCTCGCTCAGGCAACCCATCACAAACAGGTTGCGGATTTTGCCCTCGCGCTTGGCCTCGCCCAGGCGCAGGATCGTGTCGATAGACTCCTGCTGGGCGTCGGCGATAAAGCCGCATGTGTTGACCACCACAATCTCGCCGTCAACACGATCGGCATTGTGTGCCACGCGGTAGCCCGACGCCTCCAGCTGGCGCATCAAGTGCTCGCTGTCCACAAGATTCTTGGAACAGCCCAGCGAGATGATGTCAATCTTGTTCCTCCTCATGCGTCCCCGTTCTATCCGTTCGTTCCGTTTTTCCGTTACTCTTTCGTCACCCCGAACAGCGATTTCACAAACTCACGCTTGTTGAAAATCTGCAGGTCGGTCATCTGCTCGCCCAAGCCGATGTATTTCACGGGAATCTGGAACTGGTCGCTCACGCCGATGACCACGCCTCCCTTGGCAGTGCCGTCGAGCTTGGTGATAGCCAGGGCGTTGACCTCGGTAGCTGCCGAGAACTGCTTGGCCTGCTCAAAGGCGTTCTGGCCCGTAGAGCCGTCGAGCACGAGCAGCACCTCTTGCGGAGCATCGGGCAGCACCTTGCGCATGGTGTTCTTGATCTTGGTCAGCTGGTTCATCAGGCTCACGTTGTTGTGCAGGCGGCCGGCGGTGTCGATGATGACGACGTCGGCATTCTGTGCTTTGGCGCTCTGTACGGCGTCATAGGCCACAGCGGCGGGGTCGGTGCCCATCTTGTGCTTGATGACGGGAACGCCCACGCGGTTGCCCCAAATCTCCAACTGCTCGTCGGCAGCGGCGCGGTAGGTGTCGGCAGCACCCAGGACGACCTTGTTGCCGGCCTGTTTGAACTGGTAGGCGAGCTTGCCGATGGTGGTCGTCTTGCCCACGCCGTTCACGCCCACAACCATGATGACATAGGGCTTGCTGTCCTCGGGCACGGTGAAGTCCTCGAGTTCGGCATTGTTGTTATCGGCGAGCATCTGCGAGATTTCGTCACACAGCAGCTCGTTCAGTTCCTCGGTACCCACATATTTGTCGCGGGCCACACGGGCTTGCAGTCGGTCGATGATTTTGACCGTGGTATCCACACCCACGTCACTGGTGACGAACACTTCCTCGAGATTGTCGAGTACATCGTCGTCAACGGTTGATTTGCCGGCCACAGCATGCTTGATTTTCTCAAACACGCCCTGTTTGGTCTTTTCCAGACCCTTGTCGAGGGTCTCTTTCTTCTCACGCGAGAATATTTTTTTGAACAGTCCCATATCTATTTCGTTCGTTATTTGATATTTGAGTGCAAAGGTACAACTTTTTCTTGCGCTCGCATGATGAGCATGCCGTTTTTTTGCCGATGTGGGTATCTTTCACTATCTTTGCGCTCGTCAATGATATCAAAGATATGAAACGATTGGTGATATATTTGCTCATGCTCGCAGTGCTGGTGGCCTGCGGCACAAAGCAGGATGAGCAGTCGGCAATCCCGTCGCTGCTGGAGCAGGAAATGCAGGCGCTCTATGGCGAGAACAGGGTCATCGAGGGTGATTACCCCGATTCACTGGCTGTCGAGACGGCCAACGGCATCTTTGTGGGCCAGCGTGATAGCAATCTGCTTGCCTTCAAGGGCATCCCTTATGCCTTGCAACCCACAGGAGACCGCCGCTGGCAAGTCGCCAAGCCCGAGCCCGACAGTCGCCTCGTGCGCGAGGCCAAATACTTCGGCCACAGTGCGATACAATGGCGCAGCCGGGGTAACGGCGCCTCCTTGTATCAGCAAGGCGAGGACTGCCTGACCCTGAACGTGTGGACGCTGGCCAACGGCATGCGCAGTGCACGCCGCCCCGTGATGGTATGGATTCACGGCGGCTCCTACGTGAGCAACGGCACGGCCAATCCGCGTGATTGGGGTGACAAATTTGTGAAAGCACACCCCGAAGTCGTCATGGTTTCAATCAATTACCGATTGGGCCTGTTGGGCTTCCTGGACCTTTCCTCACTGCCCGATGGCAAGGACTACGCTTACAGCGGCAATTTGGGCATACTGGATCAAGTCGAGGCGCTGCGGTGGGTAAAAAGGAACATCGCGGCCTTTGGCGGTGATCCTGCCAATGTGACCATCGTTGGGCATTCGGCCGGAGCGGGTAGTGTGTCGATTCTCGCGAGCATTGACGAGGCACAGGGTTTGTTCCGTCGCGCGATTATGCAGAGCGGCAGTGTGGCCTTCACCAGCAGCCGTGAGGATTGCCAGCGCTTGACCAAGCGAGTGCTCGACGCCACGGGTGCCAAGACCGTGGCCGAGCTGCAGGCCCTCTCCACCGACGACATGATTGCCCTCAACGACGAGGTGGGTGAGTTCTTCCGCTTCCCCGAGCGTGATGGTGACCTCATTCCCGAGGACCCCTATAGCCGCTTCGACGGCTTTAATGCCAATATCGACATGCTTATCGGTTCCAATGCCGACGAGGCACGTTACTGGATTGATGCCATGGGCAGCGAGGAAAATTTTGACATGGCCGTGCAGTTGTGGTACCGCTACATCGCCATGTCGTTTGACGATGAACAGAGCAGCAACGCCAAACGCTTCCTCGACATCGTGCCCAAGGACAATCCTTGGCCTCATGCCGAGTTCCTCAACGACCTGATGTTCCGCGGCCCCGCCATCGAGATGGCGCAGCGCCATGCGGCATCGGGCGGCAAGACCTATATGTACTACTGGACCAAGTCGCTGAGTGAACCCATTTATGGCGCCTGCCATGGCTCCGAGGTGTGCTATGTGCTCAACACGGGCCGTCAGATCAAAACGGGAGACGTTCACAATTCCGTCCTGGCTTCTGAGGTGCAGCAGATGTGGGTCAATTTCGCAACAACGGGCAATCCCAGCACACCTGCCCACTATTGGCCGGCCTACGAGTCACAGCAGCGGGCAACGATGGTGTTGGGCGATACCATCAAGCTGGTCAATGATCCATTGTCCGAACAGCGCCAATTCATCGCTCCGCTCATGCAGGAATACGTCTCGCCCATCTTCAGCGACCTGCTCGACAAGGCCCCGTGGTATGCCGGGATCGCCATCGGCGCGCTGGTGGCCGCCCTGTTGCTGTTGACGTGGCTCATCATTCGCATCCGTCGCCTGTTCAAGAAGAAAACCAAACCATCATCAATGATATGAGAAAAATCGTTATTACGCTGCTTTTAGCCGCGGTATGCGTTGCCGTTAATGCGCAACAATCCTATGTGCCCAGTGAGGAGAACCTCAAGGCCCGCCAAGAGTTCCAAGACAACAAACTCGGTGTTTTCATCCACTGGGGCGTTTATTCCATGCTGGCCGACGGCGAGTGGGTAATGCTCAACAAGCGCATCGACCGCGACGAGTATGCCCAGCTGCCGGCGGGATTCTATCCGTCACGTTTTGATGCCGACGAGTGGGTGCGGGCCATCAAGGATGCCGGTGCCCGCTACATCACTATCACGTCGCGCCATCACGACGGCTTCTCGATGTTCAAGACGGCTGCCAGCGACTACAACATCGTCGATGCCACCCCCTTCAAGCGCGATGTGCTCAAGGAACTGGCCGATGCCTGCCAGCGCCACGGCATCAAGTTGCACTTCTACTATTCCCATCTCGACTGGCACCGCCTGGACTATCCGCTGGGCCGCCATCAGGAACAGATGCCGCACGACCCCTCGACGACCAACTGGCCCCAGTATTACAAGTTCATGAACGACCAGCTCACCGAGCTGCTCACTAACTATGGTCCCGTGGGTGCCATCTGGTTCGACGGCAAGTGGGAGCACGATACCGACCCCGTGCCCTTCGATTGGCAGCTCGACGAGCAATATGCCCTCATCCACCGCCTGCAGCCCGCATGCCTCATCGGTAACAACCACCACGAGGTGCCTTTCCCGGGCGAGGATATCCAAATCTTTGAGCAAGACGTGCCCGGTGAGAACACGGCGGGTTACTCGGGTGAGAACGGCATCAGCCAGCTGCCGCTGGAGACCTGCATGACGATGAACAACACTTGGGGCTACCGCATCACCGACAAGAACTACAAGAGCGGTGACGATATCATCCGCACGATGGTCAAGGCCGCAGGACGCAACGGCAACCTGCTCATCAATGTGGGACCCCGTCCCGACGGCTGCCTGCCCGCCGAGGCCGTTGAACGTCTGCACCAGTTGGGTGAGTGGATGCGTGCCAACGGCGAGAGCATCTACGGCACCCGTGGCGGTTTTATCCCGCCACATGACTGGGGTGTGACCACCCAAAAGGGGAACACCCTCTATGTCCACATCCTCAAACTCATGGACAATGCCATCTACCTGCCCGTGAGTGCCAAGCGCGTGAAGCGGGCTCGCCTGTTCAGTGACAAGAGCAAGTTGCGCTACACCGCCACTGGCGACGGCATCACCGTCCAACTCCCTGCCGTCCCCACTGCAGTTGATGAAATCCTCGAAATAACCCTTAAAAACTAGTAACTAAGGACTAGAAACTAACAACTAAGGACTAGGGACTAGAAACTAACGACTAAAAACTAAATATGAAAAACCTTTTTATTACCGCCATCCTTCTGATGGCATTTACCGTGACAACGGGCGCTCAGGACGCTGAACGCATGACCGAATCCTGTACCAGCATCATGGTGGGCAAGCGAGCCAGTGCCGATGGCTCGGTCATCACCTCCCACACCTGTGACGCACGTTACCGCACCTGGATGGAAGTGGTGCCTGCCCGTGACTACGAGCGAGATACCGTCACCGCCGTCTATAAGAACCGCTTCCACACCGTGTCGGCCAAAGACAGCACTAACATGCCTCGCTTGGGCGTGATTCCCCAAGTGCGCCACACCTACCGCTTCCTCGACACCGCCTATCCCTGTCTGAACGAAAAGCAGTTGGCCATGGGAGAGACGACCATTTCGGGTCGCGACACCCTGCTCAACAAGAATGGCATCTTCATGATTGAGGAACTCTCGCGCATTGCCCTGGAGCGTTGCACTACGGCGCGCGACGCCATCCGCCTAATGGGCGAGTTGGTCAAGAAATATGGCTACGGTGACAGCGGTGAGTGCCTCACCATTGCCGATAAGAACGAGGCTTGGCTGTTCGAGGTCTTTGGCGAGGGGCCCAAGAAAGTGGGCGGTGTGTGGGCTGCCGTGCGCATCCCTGACGACGAGGTGGCTGTTTCGGCCAACATTTCCCGCATCGGCGCTCTCGACTTGAGCGATCCCGACCATTATATGGCATCGGACAACGTGTTTGAGGTGGCCAAGAAGTTGAAATTGTGGGACGGCAAGGAGCCCTTCTGTTTCTGGAAGGCCTACAGCGGCACCAACTACCTCAAGCAGGTCAAGAATTACAGCATACGTGAACTCTATATTCTCCAGCAGCTCGCCCCGTCGCTGGGTCTTACCGATAGCATTGAGAACCTGCCCGTGAGCGTCAAACCCGATAAAAAAGTGAGCGTCGAGGACGTTTCACGCCTGTTGGGCAGCTACTACGAGGGAACGCCGCTCGACTTGAGCGCCCGCCACAAGATTCCCAACCCCAAGCGCAAAGACAAACAGGGTAACGTCGTTGAGAACGAACCCGACAGCATCGTTTCGCCTGTTGCCAATCCCTGGATTACCAACGAGCAGTTGGCCATGTACTATGCCATGGGCGACTCGGCGATGAAGTGGACCCGCACCGTCAGCGTCCCCTGGTGCTCCTATAGCACTGTCATCCAGCTGCGAGACTGGCTGCCCGATGAAGTGGGCGGCGTGGCATGGATTGCCTTTGACAACCCCGGTCAGAGCCCCCGTTTCCCCGTCTTCTGCGGCAACACCGACCTGCCCGCAACCATGAAGGTGTGCGGCCATGGTAGCGAGGACGACAACACCGTCCTGTGGCAGTTCCGCAAGGCCAACCGTCTTGCCTCGCTGCGCTGGGGCGTCTATCGCAAGGTGCTCGAGCCCGCCCGCGACCATTTCCTCGAAAAAGGCCTGCGCGAGCTCCCCGTGGTTGAAAAGACCTGGCAAGACCTCAACACAACCGACAAGAAGAAAGCCGCCCAGTTCCTCAACGACTACACCACCGATTGCCTTGGCGCTGCCGCCTACCGTTGGCAACAAATGGCCCACGACTTCTGGCTCCAGTCCTGGAAAGGCTTCTAGTCTTCCTTGTCTCGTAGTACGAGCCTCTGGCTCGTAATGCCTCTCGCTCATCAGTACTATTAATAATTAAAGCCACAAGCTAATGAATCCCAGTAGCTTGTGGCTTTAATTATTCAAAGACGCTATCGTTAGCGTTATCCTGAATCTACTTGTAGCGGTCGCTGATGTTGTAGATGGCCTTGTAGATGTCGCGGTCAACGTCGGTCAAGGCGATTTTGCGGCGGGCCATGACTCGCTCAGCGATGGTGTAGAAGGTCTCGAGCGGGACATTCTTGAAGCCGGCAGCTGCGCTGCCCTCTTGGAATGAGGCGACAAAGTTGCGGGGGAAACCGGCACCATGGATATTAACGCCGACTCCCAGCACGGTGGCGGTGTTGATCATGCCGTTGACACCGATCTTGCTGTGGTCGCCCATGAACAGGCCGCAGAACTGCAGTCCCGTGCGCTCAAAGCGCTTGCTGGCATAATTCCAGAGTTTGATTTCGCCGTAATCGTTCTTGAGGTTGCTGGCAGTCGTGCCTCCGCCAATGTTGCACCACTCGCCGATGACGGCATCGCCCAAGAATCCCTCGTGGGCCTTGTTGCTGTAGCCGATGAAGACGGTGTTCTCGACCTCGCCGCCAATCTTAACGTGCGGGCCAAGGGTAGTTGCACCATAGACCTTGGCACCGATGCGCACTTTCGCATCATGGCAAGCGGCAAAACCGCCACGGATGCAGGCGCCCTCCATCACCTCGACATCCTTGCCGATGTAGATGGGACCCTCGTGGGTATTGAGCATGGCTCCCTCGACATAGGCTCCCTCCTCGACAAAGATGCGAGACGGGTCACCAATGACGGTGTTGGTAGCCGACAGGGGTTGCGACTTGCGGCCTGCCGTCAGGCGGTCGAAGTCCTGGGCAAGAACAGTGGCATTGAACTCGAATATGTCATACAAGTGCTTGACGATGAGCGGCAGTTGGTCGGGATAAAGTACACGGGTATAGTGGTGCGTATCAAAATCGTGGGCGCTGCCGTTGAAGGCAATCAGCTCCTCACCAACCATCAGCGCTTCTCCTTGCTGCAGGGCCAGCACTTTGCTTGCCAGTTCAGGTGTCGGAATGACATGTCCTGCCACCATGAGGTTGCTGGTGCGGCGGGCGTGCAATGGGAATTTCTTCTTGAGATACCTGACGGTCAGGTAGCTGTAGTTGGCTTCACCGAGCAGGGCCTGCCATTTCTCGGCGATAGTAGTGATGCCCACTCGCAGCAGAGCAGTGGGACGCGTGTAGGTGAACGGCATCAGATGCTTGCGTATCTCGTTGTCGTCAAACAGGATGACGTTGCGTAAAGTCTTCTTCATTGCATGTGTCGGTTTTTGAACGGCAAAAGTACTTTAATTTCTTGAATAATGTTGCATCAGTGACCAAAAATGGTTATCTTTGCACGTTAAATCACTAACATTGGCGGGTTATGACGTTTATCGAACAGGATATCAAAGGCGTATGGATTGTTGAGCCGAAGCGTTTCGGCGACCAGCGCGGCTACTTCTGCGAGGTGTTTAAGCAGGAGGTTTTTGACGAACACGTGGAGCATGTGGATTTTGTGCAGGATAACGAGTCGTTCTCGGCACGCGGTGTGGTGCGTGGCTTGCATTTCCAGCGGGGCGCATCGAGCCAGGCCAAACTGGTGCGTGTGTCTCAAGGAACTATCCTTGATGTGATCGTGGACCTGCGCCACGGCAGCCCTACATGGGGCCGTCACCTGGCAGTGGAATTGAGTGCCGACAACGGTCGGCAGATGTTTATCCCGCGTGGCTTTGCGCATGGCTTCGCCGTGATGAGCGATGTGGCTCAGTTCCAGTACAAGGTGGATAACGTGTATGACCCGCAGAGTGAGGCCACCTTGCGTTTTGACGATCCTGCGCTGGACATTGATTGGCGCATCGCCCGTGAGGACATGATATTGAGCGAGAAGGACCTGAAAGGTCTCCCGCTCGATGCGATGACCCCGGAATTCCTGGGATTCTGATTTTTTAGAACAAAATATAAACGTGGGCGACAGTTTTTACACTGCCGCCCACGTTGTTGCACAGGGTTGAATGTCAATTCTTGAAAATCAGGCTGTCACCGTCGCTGTCGATGATGATGGGATGGTCGCGGTTGACCTTGGCAGCGATGATATCCTTGCTCAACTGGTTGAGCACCATGCTCTGGATAGCTCGCTTGACAGGACGTGCACCAAATTCGGGATCGTATCCGGCCTTGCCCAGCAGATTGATGGCACCATCGGTAACCTCAAGGGTAATGCCGTTTTTGGCCAGCATCTTCTTGACGCCCTTAAGCTGCATGGTGACAATCTGGCGGATCTGTTCCTCGTCGAGCGGAGTGAACATGATGATCTCGTCGATACGGTTAAGGAACTCGGGACGGATTGTCTTCTTCAGCATCTCCATCACGTCATCACGCGTTTGGCCAATTACCTGTTCGCGGTTCTCGTTGGTCAGGTGCTCAAACCGCTCACGGATAAGGCTGGAGCCCAAGTTGCTGGTCATGATAATGATGGTGTTCTTGAAATTGACTGTGCGACCCTTGTTGTCGGTCAGACGGCCGTCATCAAGCACTTGCAGCAACACGTTGAATACGTCAGGATTGGCCTTCTCGATTTCGTCAAAGAGCACAACCGAGTAGGGTTTGCGCCTGACGGCTTCGGTCAACTGTCCGCCCTCATCATAGCCCACATAGCCGGGAGGCGAACCGATGAGCCTGGTGACCGAGAACTTCTCCTGATATTCGCTCATGTCGATGCGCGTCATCATGTTCTCGTCGTTGAACATGTAGTCGGCCAAAGCCTTGGCCAATTCCGTCTTGCCAACGCCCGTAGTGCCCAGGAAGATGAACGAACCGATGGGACGCCGCGGGTCGTTGAGGCCCGCACGGCTGCGGCGAACGGCGTCGCTGATGGCTTTGATGGCATCGTCCTGTCCCACAACCCGCTTGTGCAGTTCCTCCTCAAGGTGGAGCAGTTTGTCCTTTTCGCTCTGGAGCATCTTGGTGACAGGAATTCCAGTCCATCGGGAAACGATTCCGGCGATGTCATCGCTATCAACCTCTTCCTTGATGAGCGCTTTGTCACCCTGCATGCCGCGCAGCTGTTCTTGGAATTTGGCATTCTCGTCTTGCTTTTGCTTGATGAGCGAATAGCGGATTTCGGCCACACGTCCATAGTCTCCGTTGCGTTCAGCGCGTTCAGCCTCAAAGTTGAGTTGCTCAATGTCGATTTTGTTCTGTTGGATGTGGTTGATGAGTTCTTTTTCGCTCTTCCACTTGGCATTGTAGTCACTCTCGCGGTCTTTGAGTTCAGCAATCTGTTTGTCCAGGTCGGCGATGCGGGCCTCGTCTCCGTCACGTTTGATGGCTGCCCGCTCAATCTCGAGCTGGGAGATTTTGCGGGAAATCTCGTCAAGGCCCTGAGGCACGCTGTCCATCTCGATGCGCAGTTTTGCGGCGGCCTCATCAATCAGGTCGATGGCCTTATCGGGCAGGAATCGGTCACTGATGTAGCGCTGACTCAGCTGCACCGCAGCAATGATGGCATCGTCCTTGATGCGCACCTTGTGATGGTTCTCATATCGCTCTTTCAGCCCGCGCAAGATAGCAATGGAGCTCTCCTCGTCGGGTTCATCGACCATGACGATCTGGAAACGGCGTTCGAGGGCCTTGTCCTTCTCGAAGTATTTTTGGTACTCATCGAGTGTGGTGGCACCGATACTGCGCAAGTCTCCACGGGCCAGAGCGGGCTTGAGGATGTTTGCAGCGTCCATGGCACCACTGCTCTTGCCGGCACCCACCAGAGTGTGGATTTCGTCGATGAACAGAATAATCTCTCCCTCGGCTTGAGTGATTTCGTTAATGACCGATTTGAGTCGTTCCTCAAATTCTCCTTGATATTTTGCCCCTGCAATCAGTGCGCCCATGTCGAGCGAATAGACCTGCTTCCTTTTCAGGTTCTCAGGTACATCACCACGTACGATGCGCTGTGCCAGTCCCTCTACGATAGCGGTCTTGCCGGTCCCCGGCTCTCCAATGAGAATGGGGTTGTTTTTCGTTCGACGGCTCAAAATCTGTAGCACGCGACGGATTTCGTCATCACGACCGATAACCGGGTCGAGTTTGCCTTGACGGGCTCGTTCGTTGAGGTTAATGGCGTATTTGCTCAAGGCATTGTACTGCTCTTCAGCACTCTGCGAAGTAGCGTTCTTGCCCTTTCGCAACTCGTCAATGGCGGCCTTGAGGTCATCATGGCTCATGCCTGCATCCTTAAGGATAGATGACACCGTTGACTTGACCTCGAAAAGCGCCATGAGAATAGCCTCTACGGTGACGTATTGGTCACCGCCCTTGCTGGCAATTTCGTTGGCTTTTTCGAGTACCTTACTGGCATCGCTGCTCAGGTAGGGTTCGCCACCGCTCACGCGAGGCAGCCGTTGCATGGCAGCTTCCAAAGCCTTTTCTACATTCGTGGGATTGATGTCCAACTTCTGGAAAATGAAGCGGACGACAGCATCCCCTTCGGCCATGAGGGCCTTGAGCAAGTGCTCGGGCTCTACGGCCTGGTTGCCACTCGAGCGTGTCAGTTGCACAGCCTTCTGGACAACCTCTTGTGATTTGATAGTAAAATTGTTGAAATTCATATAGTTGTGTCTCCTTTCATTCGCTAGTTTTTTGGTGTCTTACACGTATCGAAATACTCTCAACACTTGTGCCAATGAACAGAATCCTGCCATTTTGTCAGCAAAAGAAATGCGGCCCGTCGGAAGACGGGCCGCAAACGTGCTATTATTGTTTAATGATATTACTTCTTTGCCAAAACTGTGATGAATGTGATGAGTGACATAGCTGTGCCCATCATACCGACAGCGGTAGAGTAAATGGGAGGCATACTCCATGCGGAGCGTGCCTTGTAAACCGACGGTTGGACATACAGGATGTCGTTTTGTTGCAACTCAAACTCAGGCATGGTCATGATTTTTGCATCCTGCAAGTTGAAACGCTTGACAATGCGCTGACCTGTGGGGTCGGTACGTATGAGTAGAATGTTGTCACGTCGTCCTTGCAATGTCAAATCGCCTGACATAGCGATGGCCTCAATGAGATTAAGTCGACCATTTTCGGCTTTGACGACACCGGTATGACTGAACTCGCCCAAGCAGAAGACGCGGAAATTCTGGATACGGCAATCGACGCTGGGCATCTCGGTCAAGTAACGCGGATAGATGAGTGAAACCACATATTCCTCAATCGATTTCTTGGTCATGCCCGCGACATGCAGCTTGCCCAAAACGGGAAAATCAATGTTACCATTATCATCAACTAAGTAGAATACCGTAGAATTATCACCGATCATCATAGTATAACTACCACTACTGCCGCTCATAGTGTTTAGCACATATTGTATCTTGTTGAATGGTTTAACAGCGTCTGCGTTGGATGCGGATACACTGATCTGCAACATGTCGCCTGGCTTGATGGTGAAGTCACCGGCTTGGGTTGTTACCGAGGCGAGCGCAGCAGTCGGTATGTCGTCAATATTAGTCAAGTAAGGAATATCCTTCTCGGTCGTGCAAGCGACAAACATCATCGCTGCGACAGCTAGCATAAGTAGGTTACGGATTTTCATATTACAAAGTTTTTTAATGATTATATTTTTCTAACCTGCAAAGTTAATAAAAAATGCGACATCAGTGTTTTTTTTATAGAAAAACATCCTTTTGAACGCGTTTTTTCGTTTCCTTTGCACTATGAACAACGAACAAATAGCTATTGAACGGCATCCATGGCCCCCATTTATCCCGCCAGGAGCTCGTTATCTTTTCTTGGGCACATTCCCGCCCCAGGAGCATCGCTGGTCAATGCCGTTTTTTTACCCTAATCGTACCAATGATTTCTGGAGAATCATGGGCCTCATTTTCTTGGGCAATCGGGATGCTTTGTGGGAAGCGGAGCAAGGCCGGTTCAATTTAGATGCCATCAAGTCATTGCTGAATCGAGAGCATATCGCACTGTGGGATACGGGAATGGCTGTGCGCAGGTTGAAAGGCAATGCAAGTGACAAGTTCCTTGAGATAGTAGAGCCTATTGATTTGGCAACTCTGCTTGACGAGAACCCTACCATTTCCCATATTATTACAACTGGGGAGAAGGCTACGGGTGTCATAGCTGTGCAGGCTGGGGTAGAAATGCCGTCTATTGGCGCGCCTGTGGCTTGCCGAGTTGGCTGCCATGCTGTCACATTGTGGCGAATGCCCTCAAGTTCAAGGGCCTATCCTTTGTCGCTGGACAAGAAGGCCGAGGCCTACAAGAAGATCTTTTCACTTTGAAGGGGGCATCAGCCAACACTGTTAATAACTTTTTTTGAGCGAATGCAGGCTGAAAGTTTTGTCAAGGACAGTAAAATGTGTACTTTTGTATGATGTTTTCAATAATAGAACATATAGAATACCTGATTACGTGCCACGATTGTGTGGTCGTGCCAGGTTGGGGCGCATTCATTGCTAACTATGATGCGTCTACCTATGATGCGACCAAAAACGTGATGGCTCGCCCGAGGCGCTCCATCGGTTTCAATGCGAGTGTGAGCCACAACGATGGCTTGTTGGCACAATCGTTGATGCGCCGTGAGGGCATCGGTTACAATGCAGCGATGAAGTTTATAGCCGACAGTGTAACCACCTTCCGCCAGCAATTATCTTTGGATAGTGAGGTCTCGATGGGCCGTTTGGGCTACTTCCGCCGCAACGAAGGCCGGTTTATCGAGTTTGTGCCCTTCTATCACGCTAATGGCAGTGACCAGTTCTATGGTCTTGGTGATTTGGAGATTAAGGATGTCGCTACGCTTGAACGTGATGCAATGGCTGCTGAGGAAGAGTCGGTTGCCGCTATCGTCCCCAAGGAGCGCAATCTGTTCTCACGCAAGGCAATCCGCACAGCCGCTTCGGTTGCAGTGCTGTTGGGCCTTGGAGTGTTGCTCTCAACACCGATTATTGTAGATCGCGAGCAGCAGTCCATGGCAAGCATGGCACCAGCATTAACTGCACCTCAGCCTCAACAGCTGGGCGTAACAGTGGAGCAGGGTGTATCATCACAGGGCATAACAACAGTTAGCGCTAATCCTACGATTGCGAGTGTCGGTAACGAATCAGGACATTATTACATGGTGATAGCCACCTTGCGCGACCAGCATGAGTTGGACGCGTTCAAGAACGCCAACCCTTCGTTGGTGCCCTACATGAAAATCCTGAAATACAAGGCGTTTATGTGTGTGTATGTGGCCCGCAGTGACGACTATGACCAGTTAATGGGTTTATGCAACGAGCTTCCTGAGCACTTGCGTGATGTTTGGATTTACAACTGATGCAGGAATCATCAGGCAAGTGTAACGCTTGCCGCGAAGCATGATTAACAATGCATCGTCCTTTTCAATGATAGAGAGCACGTCATCCCGCGGGATGACGTGCTTTTTCATGCGTTCATCGGTAAACTCGAGTGCGATGCCATCATCATTGACATGGGCTGTTTTCTCCATGATAGACCAGCGAGCCTCGGGCGAGAAGCCGTAATAGAAGTAGAGTAGGGCAAGCACCATGGGCAACATGATGAACAAGATCATCATGGCCACAATAATGAACCGCAAGTCGATAAAAATGGCCAACGCGCCACAAATAGCCACGGGCAACACCATCCACAGCCAGTTGTCGGCAAGAAACATGGTGCACAAGTGCCTCATGTAACAGCCTGAGGTGACACTGCAGTTCTCGATGGTCACTTCTTCTTTCCCTTCTTGCTCTTGTTGTAGATGGCACGGCGACGAGCGATTTCCTCGTAGCCGCGTTTGTAGGCCTGGCGGTTCTTTAGGGCCAGTGTCTGGCAATAGCCGGTTCCCTCGTTGTTATAGAGCTTGGATAGATTCAGATATTGTTTGCCGTTGCCGCGCACAACAGGGAATACTTCAGCCTTGCGCTTGTTCACTTTGTCGCACTGCAGCGAATGGTTGTCGGCGGTAGTGCCCGTCAGCTCAGGGGCAACGCCATCTTCGCCAACCCACACAGCGTAAACCTCGGCACAGGGGGGATAACCCAGTGCAATCCACATTGTAGTCAACAGCGGACTCTCGCCGGGGACGATGCCTTCAATGACAACGCTTGCCGTGGAAATGCGTCGCGGGATGAAATCCTGGTCAACAATCCAGTTGTCGCCGCTGCGCGTGAAGTCTTTTCCCAGCAATGAGTTATAGAATGTGCGGGAGAGCTCCTCGGTAAACACTGCCGGGGTGATGTCCTGGGCTGCGATGTGCGGAGCCAGCAGGTTCTTCTCGTTTTTCTCACGCACGTATCCCATGCCCTTGTCCTTCACACCGCTATAAGAGTAGTTCGTGCGTGTTAGGATACCTTCAGGGGCATCGGCAAGGTCAAATTTCACATATTTAAAATTGCCGGTCTCGAAATAGGCTCCATTGCCGGTAGCATCGATAACGCCGAAGTTGGCCTCCACGCCCAGCGGTTTGGGCAAGGTCTTCAGCAGATTTTCGAAGTCGTCCACGGTTTTGCAGCGTTCCAAGGCATAGCGCATCAATTCTCCCTCACGGTCCATGTTCTTTACGCCGTCGTTGCCGTTCAGATTGTAGGAAGCCGTGTTCATGATGGCGAAGCCGGCCTCGTTAAATCCCATCCATGCGGCAGTATCCTGCAGGTCTCGGGCATCGAACAGTGCGACGAACTCCATCAGTCCGTCGTGGGCCTTGATGCGTTCCACGCGGTTATTCAGGTCGTTGGTATCGCGGTTTTTCCACATCAGTGGCCTGCCGTTGGCCGTCAGCTTTCCGCTCACGATAGCCGATGTGCAGGCATCCACAGCCAGCACAACTGCCAAAACGGCTACCAAGGCCATCAATATCCTCTTTCTCATATTGTTGCGGTTCTAAATGATTGACAAAAACATATTCTTAACAAATTGCTCTAAATGGGCAATTTGCGCACGTAATGTGGCATCTCTTGCGGAATGACCATCGAGATTTCCACCATGCCGCACACCTTGCCGTCGCGCCGCCATGGCGTTTGGTAAATCATCTTCTTGACACCCTGTTTGTCAATGGTGTAGCAGTTGACGGTGTCGGTAGCGATCATGTGGCGGATTTTCTCCTGTGATTTCTCGCTGTGGCAGGGCATCAGATTCTGGCCCAACATGGTACGGCCGTCTTTGTCAAACGTGGCGCGTGAGCGTTCGTTCATGAAGATCACTTTGCCCTCCAGGTCACACACGGTGATGGCGCAATGAGTGCCTTCGGCCCAGGCTAATGCCTCGTTGATGATATCTTTTTCGTTCATGGAAGTTCGTTTTTACTTGTTATTGACAACATTAACGGGTTTGCCGTCGAGATAAGCAGCGACGTTGCTGGTGATGACATCCATCAGGCGAGTGCGGGCCTCGAAGCTCGTCCAGCCGATGTGGGGCGTGAGGTAGCAGTTGCGGGCCGTGAGCAGGGGGTGGTCGGCTGCGGGCGGCTCAACCGAGGTGCAGTCCACCGCAGCGGCATACAGGTGTCCGCTGTTCAGGGCATCGGCCAGGTCTTGCTCAACGATCAGGGCACCGCGTGCCATATTGAGCACGATGGATCCCTGCTTCATCATGGCCAGGCCCTCGGCATTGATCATGCCGGTGGTGTTGGCATTGAGCGGGCAGTGCATGGTGAGCACATCGCTGGTGCGCAGCAGGTGCTCCAGATTGTCAGCCTTGATGATGCCTTCGGGCAATTGGTCGGGACTCTTGCTGGTATAGGCCATCACGCGCATGTTCATCGCCAGTGCCATGCGTGCCACTGCGCTGCCTATGTTGCCCAGTCCCACGATACCCATCTGCTTGCCGGCCAACTCGATCAGGGGAGTATTGAAATAAGCGTAGCTGCCGCAATTGGTCCACTTCAGGTCGCGGGCCTCGTCGGTATAATGCTGGGGCTGCCAGCAGATGTTCAACAGGTGGGCGATAGTGAGTTGGGCCACGCTGTCGGTGCTGTAAGCGGGCACGTTGGTCACCACGATGCCGCGGCGGGTAGCCTCGGCTACATCAGCGACGTTAAAACCAGTCGCCATCACGCCGATGTACTTCAATTCTGGCAATTGGGCGATGGTTGCAGCGTCGATGGGGACCTTGTTGGTCAACACCATCTCGGCGTCACGGCAACGCTCCACAACAGTGTCGGCAGTGCCAAAGTCATAAATGTCACAAGGAGCCAGTGCTTGCATGGGTTCCCACGAGAGGTCGCCGGGGTTGCCGGCATATCCATCAAGGATAACGATTTTTCTCATAATGAAAATGTTGTTTATCGGTTAATTTGGTGGACAAAATTAAACGAAAAAAGCCAAATGACAAAAAATATCACTAAATTTGCACACTGATAAACAAAAGGTAGTTGGCAATGGATAATAAAAAGTTGGTAGAGACTGTTGCTGCCAATCTGGGTCGTTCGACCGAGGATGTCGGTAAACTGCTTGATTCATTGGCGGGAGTGTTGAGTGCCCGCTGTGGCGATATGGATACTGTGGTCATACCGAGTTTCGGGGCTTTCGAGCCCAAGAAGCGTAATGAGCGTGTGATGCTTCATCCCAGCACGGGCCGTCGCATGCTGGTGCCGCCACGGGTGGTGCTTTCCTTCAAAATCAGTCAGGTTTTAAAGGCTAAACTCAAATAACGCATTAAAGGGAAAGGAAAGCCGATGAACAGTAAAATCACACTCGTTGAACTAGCTCGCTTGATGGCCGAATCGACATCGACCACCAGCCGCATGTGTGAACTCTTCCTGCGCGAATTGTTCACTACCGTATCGCAGGCCCTCATCGATGGTGAGAGTGTCAAGATTAAGGGGATTGGCACCTTCAAGGTGACTCCAGTGAAGCCCCGCAAGAGCGTCAATGTAACCACTGGCGACCCGATGGAGATCAAAGGGTATAACAAGGTGACGTTCACCCCAGACAAAAAGCTTGCCGAGGCCGTGAATCAGCCTTTTGCCCAATTCGAAACTGTGTTTATCAATGATGCGGTGAGCGATGAGAAACTCGCTGAGATTGATGCCCGCTATCCTACGGCATTCAATGAGAATCCGACCCCATCCGCCCCATCTGAAGAGATAGAACAGAACGTTAGTGCTCCTGAACCCGAACCCACTCCCGAGCCTGAGACTGAACCCGAACCTGTTGTGGAACCCGAACCACCCATTGCCTCAGAGCCAGAACCAGAGCCTGAGCCTGTGGCCGATGAAGAACCGGTCGGCCGAAGGGCACTTGCCGCATTCGGAGTTCCCATGAGTCCAGAACCGGAACCGGAGCCAGAGCCGATCAAGCCCTCTGCCATTGAAGCCATGAAGGAGCCAGAACAAACGCCTGTAGCATCACCCCAGGCCGTTGTGCCCGATAGCAGTCCTGTCAATGAGCCCGACGACGAAGAGGAAGAAGATGATTTCTATCGTCCGGCTCCTCGGAATGCCTATACACCCACCCAAGAGCAGATATCGAAATATCGTGCTGGCAAGAACAAGAGATGGCTGTGGCTACTGCCGGCCCTGTTGCTGGTGGGCGTGCTCTGCTGGCTGTTTACCCGTGGTGGCGGCAAGGCAGAAGATAGCAGCGAAAATGTTATTCCCCAGGCCGATACCGTCGTTGCCGAAGTTGCCGAGCCGGCCGTGATTACCGATACCGTGACCACTCAGATTGTGCTGAGTACCTTGTCTGACAAGTACTATGGCAGTCCGTGGTTCTGGGTTTATATCTACGAGGAGAACAAGTCCTTCATCAGTAATCCCGACAACGTGCCTCCCGGAACCGCTGTCGTGATTCCGCCCGCCGAGAAATATGGCATTGATGCCAATGACCCGGCCAGCCTGAAGAAGGCTCAGCGCCGCTCGTGGGAAATCCTCACACAAGGCAAACGATGAACCTTGTGCGTAGCTGAATTACGCATTGATTTCAGCGGCTTATCAGCCGACAGATTATCTACTTAGAGACGCAAGATTTTGCGTCTCTATATATTTAATCGGTTGAGTTTCAGTGTTTTTGTGGAAATCACGTCACTTTAGAAAAAGTGACGGTATGGTGACGCTGTTATAGGCGCTGTCCATGAGACGTGCGCATTGGCTGGCGATGAGGTGACCGTCATCGTAGTAGTAGCGCAGGTCGGAGCCCATCTTGGCATCGTGGCTGTAGTCGTGGACCCGTTCTATACCAAAAATTTGTCTCAGTGTGTAAAGATCGTTGCTGCTGATGGGCTCCCAAGCGTAGTGCGGGGGAATGATGATCTGGTAATCTGTATGATGACGTTTTAGCGCACTGGCGATGCCGGTGAGGAGCTCGTGGACGGCAGGAGTGATTTTGTCGTAGAAGGGCATCTTCCTAATGGGCTGGTCGTAACGCGCAAGATGCTCGGGCGTGAAAAACTCATCAGGATTGACAGCAATGATAGAGTCGGCCCAGCGGTAATAGCTCTCGTTGATGGGCTCGATGCGGTCGGGAATATCGGTTGTGGCATAGCCCTTGTCCAGCACGAGTTGAGTGGTGGTTGGCGAGGGCCATAGGGTATAGGCAACCAGTTCGGGGTGCCTGAAAGCGTTGAAATAGAGTTGATGGAACTTCCACCACGAGACATTGGGCGCAGTGAGCGGGTGCTGCACGTAGAGCACGTCGTTGTCAAGCGGCATACGCTTGAGCATCTCGTCTTCCATGACGATAAGGGCATGCTTGACTGTCACGCCGCAACGTTCCAGATAATTGAGCTTGTTGAGGATGCCATGCAACGTCTCGCGCGATGCGTTGAAGTGGAACGGGCTGGCGTCGGCAGGCAGATAGGTCGCCCAGTCTTTAATGCGATAGTACCCCGACAGTGAGGAACCGAAGATGAAAGAGTCGAAATGCCGTGAAGGCTCAAAGAACAGGAATGCCTCGGTGGAGACATAGCAGGTGTTGACCGTGAGCTGGACGCTGTCGGTGGATGCCGGCGCATTGCCGTCATAGGGGCGCAGCACATGGAAGGGATCCTTAACGACATACAGGCCTACCAGCAGTACCACTGGCAGTAATGCCAGCAGGCTGAGCAGGACAAATCGTTTGAGACCCTGTTTGCGCATGGGTTCGGGATAGTGTCAATAGCGGTTGATGACTTCGGCGATGGCGCGTGCATCATCGGGCGTGATGGGGTGGGCGATGGGCAGTGAGACGATTTCGTCGGCCAGCCGCTCGGTCAAGGGCAGTGGCCCATGTTCCAGGCCGATGTAGCAAGGCTGCCTGTGAGGCGGAGTGGCATAGTGGATGTCGGTGCCGATGCCATGCTCGTCCAGATAAGCGCGGAAACTGTCGCGGCCCTCGACACGAACCACATACTGGTGCCACGTCTGCTTGACGTCCTTAAAGATGCAAGGAACCATTACTCGCGGATTATCGATACTGTCGCGGTAGGCACGAGCCACGGCGTCGCGTGTGGCGTTCTCACGTTCGAGGTGTTGCAGCTTGACGCGCAGCATGGCAGCCTGTATCTCGTCCAGACGGCAGTTATAGCCCATGTAGATGTTGTGGTAACGGCGGTCAGAGCCATAGTTGGCCAATGCTTTGACGGTAGCAGCCAGCGTGTCGTCGTTGGTGACCACAGCACCGCCGTCTCCCAAGGCTCCCAGGTTCTTAGTGGGATAGAAACTGATGCCTGCAACATCGCCTAGGCCACCGGTGACGAACGTGCCGTTCAGTCCGGCCGTATCACTCACTGCGCCGATGGCTTGGGCATTGTCCTCAATGATGCGCAAGTCGTGTTCACGGGCAACGCGCATGAGTTCGTTGTCCCAGCAGGGCGTGCCATAGAGATGCACGGGCATGATGGCGCGAGTGCGTTCGGCAATCAGACCTTCAAGAAGGCTGGAATCCAGGTTCATCGTGTCCTCCCTGATATCGCACAGCACGGGCTTAAGCCCATTGTCGCTGATGGCGAGCACGCTGGCGACATAGGTGTTTGCCGGCACGATGACTTCATCACCGTCGTGCATGATACCCATCTCTTTGTAGGCGCGCAGGATAAGCCGCAGAGCATCAAGCCCGTTGCTCACAGACACGCAGTGCCGGACTTGGCACAACTGTGCTATTTCCTCTTCAAGCAGCTCAGTTTGCGTGCCGTGCAGGTAACGTCCGCTCTCAATCACATTGCATGCAGCAGCCTTGAGGTCGTCCATCAAGGGCGCATTGGATAAAGCCAGGTCCAGGAAAGGGTATTTCTTCATGCTCCTATAGGGGTGGTTATTCGTCCTTTTTATTTAGTTTCAGATTCAGGAAATCTTCATATTCCCTTACATAGTCGTTTTCATCGAAGTGATGTGAAGCCAATGCCAGACACACAGAGCCCGACGAGAAATTTTGCAGCGTTCGCCAGATGCCGGGAACGACCAGCAGCCCTTGGTAGGGGCGGTTGAGCGTGTAAGTGCGCTGTTCCTTGCCGTCATCGACCGTCACGTCAAAGCTGCCGCTGATGGCGATGATGAACTCGTGGCAGGTGTAGTGGCTGTGACCGCCTCGCTCGGCTCCGCCGGGCACATCATAGATATAGAATGTGCGCTGGAGGTCAAACGGCAGTTCCACGCCATTGTTAATGGCGGTGAGGTTGCCGTTGGCATGCTGGTGGCGGTCTAGGGTGATGATGTGGCAGTCGCTGATGTGTGACTGGTTATGGATTTTGATTCTGTCAATACTATCCATGACGTGTAATACTATTCTTTGTTGTTTACCAGTTTTACAAATTGCTCAAAGTCGGTGATATAGTCACTCTCGTCGTAGGCGGTGCTAGAAAGTACCAGCGCCACCGAGTTGGTGGAGAAATTGTTGATGTGCCGCCATGTCATGCGGGGGATGTAGAGACCGATTTGAGGACGCGACAGATGAAAAGTGCGCTCCTCGTTGCCGGTGTTGACCACCACGTCAAAGCTGCCGCTCAAGGCCACCACCAGTTCCTCCTGATGGTGAAAAGCGTGCCCGTCGCGCCACATGCCGCTGGGCACGTCATATATCCAGTAGTTGCGTTGTACCAAGAACGGCACATGCTTGCCGCTCTCGATAAACGTGAGGTTGCCGCGTGGATCTTTGATTTTGGGCAACTCGATCAGGCGTGGTCTCTTAATGTCGTCAGCGTCCATGTTGCTGGGCAAGCTTGATGAGGTATTGTCCGTAGTGGTTTTTCTTCATGGGCTCGGCCAGTGCGAGCAGTTGCTGGGCATCGATCCATCCCTTGCGGAAGGCGATTTCCTCGAGTGCCGCTACCTGTACGCCCTGCATGTTCACGATGGTGCCGATGAAGTTGGAGGCATCGGACATCGACTCGCTGGTGCCCGTGTCGAGCCATGCGAAGCCGCGACCCAACGTCTGCACGTGCACGCGGTCCTGTGCCAGGTACTGCTGATTAACCGTTGTGATTTCCAGCTCACCGCGTGCGCTGGGCTTGATGCCCTTGGCGATTTGTACCACGTCATTGGGGTAGAAATATAGTCCCGTTACGGCATAGTTGCTCTTGGGGCGCTCGGGCTTTTCTTCCAGGCTTGTGGCCTTGCCGTTCTCGTCGAAGGCCACCACGCCAAAGCGGTTGGGGTCCTTGACGGCATAGGCCCAAAGGGTGCACACGTCTTCACGCTTGGTGCGCTCAACGGCATCCAGCAGCATGTTGGTGAAACTCTGCCCGTAGAAGATGTTGTCACCCAGCACCAGGCAAACGTCGTCCTTGCCAACAAACTCCTCGCCGATGATGAATGCCTGGGCCAGGCCCTCGGGACGCGGCTGCTCGGCATACTCAAACTGCACGCCGATGTCCTTGCCGTCGCCCAGCAGCCTGCGGAACATGGGCAGGTCCTGTGGGGTGGAGATGATGAGAATCTCGCGGATTCCCGCCAGCATCAGCACCGAGATGGGGTAATACACCATGGGCTTGTCATAGATGGGTATCAGTTGCTTGGAGATGCCTTTTGTCACGGGGTAAAGCCGTGTGCCTGAGCCTCCTGCCAGTACGATTCCTTTCATATTGCCTTCTTTATATTATTGGGTTGTTAGTGTTCTCGTTGAGTTTTGAATGGCGAAGATACTAAGTTTTTCACAACACACCAAGTCTTGGACGTTAAATTTGGTCATCATCGGCATTTGTGCCGGTCATTTTATTGCCGCAGAATGGACGTTGCAGATTATAAGTTACGGTAGGATTCTGGCAAAATATCGTACGTTTTTCAGCCAAAAGTGTCAAAAATTCTAAATAGGGCAGAGTATTTTGAAAATTTGTTAGGTTTCTATGATGTGGGCATGACAAATTTGCAGTACTTTTGTGGGCGTAAAAGAGATTGTTTAATCGTTTATACAAACCAATAAATATAAGTACAATGACTGACAATAAGAGTTATTTGGAGCAGATGAGGCTGACCTATCGGCCCAAGCTGCCCGTTACGCTCCGGTGCCCGGTGCGCGCGGTCGAAGGCGAACCCACGCAGTCGGTGGCCGATCAAGAAGCCATCAAGGCGCTGTTTCCCTGCACTTACGGTATGCCTGAATTGACCTTTGAACGCGACGACTCGGCAATGCCGCCTGAGAAGCCCTTCAACGTGGGTGTGATCCTCAGTGGCGGCCAGGCTCCTGGCGGACATAATGTGATTTGTGGTCTCTATGATGGTATTAAGGCCTTGAATAAGTATTGCCGCCTGTTCGGTTTCCAGGGTGGTCCCAACGGACTGGTCAAGCACCGCTACATTGAGATTACCGGTGACCTGATTGAGCAGTACCGCAACACCGGTGGCTTTGACCTCATCGGTTCTGGCCGCACCAAGCTGGAGAAGCCCGAGCAGTTCGAGGCCGGCCTGCAGATCCTGCGTGAGCTCAAAATCACTGCTGTGGTGATTATTGGTGGTGACGACAGCAATACCAATGCCGCTGTTCTGGCCGAGTATTACAAGGCACATGACGCAGGCATCCAGGTGATTGGCGTGCCCAAGACCATCGACGGTGACCTGAAGAACGAGCACATCGAGATTTCCTTCGGTTTTGACACCGCAACCAAGGTTTACAGCGAACTCATCGGTAACGTAGCCCGCGACTGTAACTCTGCCAAGAAATACTGGCACTTCATGAAGTTGATGGGACGCTCGGCGTCGCACATCGCCCTGGAGTGCGCCCTGCAGACCCGCCCCAACTACTGCATCATCAGTGAGGAGGTTGAGGCCCGCAACATGACCTTGCGCGATATCGCCGAGGAGATTGCCGACATCGTTTGCAAGCGTCACGATATGGGCATGGACTATGGTACCGTCCTCGTTCCTGAGGGTATTGTCGAGTTCGTTCCCACGATGAAGAAGCTCATCGCCGAGCTCAACGAGATGCTCACCAAGTTCCCCGAGATTTCCGAACTGCGTGATGAGGCTCAGGACAACTTCGTTCGCGAGCACCTCAGCGAGGAGAACCGTCTGGTCTATGACTCTCTGCCCGACGACGTGGCCCGTCAGCTGGCATTGGACCGCGACGAGCACGGCAACGTGATGGTATCGCAAATCGAGAGTGAGCGTCTGCTCAGCCGCATGGTGGCCCATGTCCTTGACGTGCGTTACGAGGCTGGCGAGATTGAGCGCATCAAGTTCAAGACTCAGCACCACTTCTTCGGCTATGAGGGCCGCTGCTCCTTCCCGTCGAACTTCGACGCCGACTACTGCTACTCGCTGGGTTACAATGCGTCGCACCTCATCTTTGTCGGTGCTACCGGTTATATGTCGGCTATCACCCACCTGGGCCGCAAGGCTCAAGACTGGGTAGCCTGTGGCGTGCCCATCACCATGATGATGAACATGGAGCGCCGTTCCGGTCAGGACAAGCCCGTGATCCGCAAGGCGCTGGTCGATCTCGAGGGTGCACCGTTCAGGCACTTTGTCGAGAATCGCGAACAGTGGGCGCTTGAGACTTGCTACATCTATCCCGGACCGATCCAGTTCTTTGGTCCCGAGGAATTGTGTGACAAGACTACCTACACGCTCTTTTTTGAGCAGTTCGGTAAGTAATTGCTTCGCAAGGCCCGTTAAACGTTGGCTTATCGTCGAAGGGCGTCCCCGCCACAAGACTTTAAGTATAAATTTAACTTCTAAACAGCTTGCTCCCCGTCCCTGGTGTTCAGGAGGCGGGGATTTTTTTGCCACAGGCGTTAAGAATCGCCGAGTAAGAGTTATTTGTCGGCTGTTTCCTTACGAAACTCGGCCAACTGTTGTGAGAAGAGGGCGAAGAAGTCTTTATTCAGGGCTATAGAGATTCTCATCAGCAGGTCGGTGCTGATGGTGTCACGCATAAAGATATTATAAATGTTGGTGCGGTTACAGCCCAGTTCTTGTGAGAGCCATAACACACTGCGACCTTGCGCTTCCAGTTCGTTGCGAATTTCTTCTCCAATATGAATGTACGTTTTTCCCATCGTGTTGTGCTATATCCTATAAATGTTGAGGCAAAGTTAGTATAACGGTTGGAATTGTACTAGTAATAATTAATATTTATCTTAGATTTAAGCATATTTAACAGTCTGCGGCCTTGGTCAGTATCGTGGTCAGGCGAATAGCGGTTACGGTATGCAATAAACCGGCATTGCCCTGCGTTATCATCCATAGATATGATAGAATAACTTAGCAAGAATCAAGAATATGTTTTCAGGAATTGTAGAGGAAGCGGCTCGAGTGGTCGCCCTGCGTAAGGACGGTGGTAACTTGCACATTACGTTGAAGTGCAGTTTTACCGATGAATTGAAAATCGACCAGAGCGTGTCACACAACGGCGTTTGCCTGACGGTGGTGGAACTGCCTGGTGACGGCACCTATACGGTAACGGCCATTCAGGAGACGCTTGACCGCAGTAACCTGGGCCTGCTGCAGGTGGGTGATGAGGTGAACGTGGAGCGTTCAATGCTCATTCAGGGCCGCTTGGACGGACACATCGTCCAGGGCCATGTGGACCAGACGGCTGTGTGCACGGCCGTTGAGGAGGTGGATGGCAGCCATTATTTCACCTTCAAATATGAAGTGGCGCCCGAGATGGCACGCAAGGGCTATGTCACCGTCGAGAAGGGCAGTGTGACCGTCAATGGCGTGTCGCTCACCGTGTGCAACAGTGAGCGTGACAGCTTCCAGGTCGCCATCATCCCCTATACCCGCGAGATCACCAATTTCCACTGCATCGAGGTGGGCACGGTGGTCAATCTCGAGTTTGACATCATCGGCAAATACCTGGCCCGCCTGATGGAATTTGCCATTTGACAAGTAGCGCATGAAGAAGATAGGCATCATCAGTGACACGCACGCGTGGTGGGACGACCGCTACGCGCAGCACTTTGCCGACTGTGACGAGGTGTGGCATGCCGGCGACATCGGCAGCGACGAGCTGGCCGACAAGCTGGAAGCCATCGCACCGGTGTTCCGTGCCGTGTGCGGCAATGTGGACGGAGCGAGCCTGCGCCGCCGTTACAAGGAAATGGAGACCTTTGAGGTCGAGGGCGTGAAGGTGGTGATGACGCACATTGGCGGTTATCCGGGCAAGTACGCGCCAGGCATCCGCCAGCGGCTGGAACTGTCACGTCCCAAGCTGTTCGTGTGCGGTCACAGCCACATCCTCAAGGTGATGCCCGACCGTGCGCTGGGCTGCCTCGTGGTCAATCCCGGCGCTGCAGGCGTGCAGGGCTGGCAGGTGGTGCGCACACTGGTCACCTTGACGTTGGACCAGGGGAACATTACTCATGCACAAGTCATTGAATTAGCGAAATGAAAAAGACATTATATATAGTATTGCTGGCAATCATCGCCTCGTTGACGATGACGTCGTGCCACAGCAGCGAGAAGAACTACCGTGAAGCCTATGAGAAGGCGATGGAACGCCGCAAAACGGGAATCGGTGCCGAGACCTACGCCAAGATTGAGGCCGAGCACCAGCGCTATACGCATGTGATTAACGGCGACAGCGTCAGGATGGTGTACATGAACGCCAATGTCGCTATCGACTCGACCGACGTGCCCAAGCCCTATAACGTCATCGTTGCCACGTTTACCCAGCGCATCAACGCCAAGAGCTACCGCGACCGCCTGCGTGAAGAGTGCGGCTTTGCGGGCAGCTACGTCCTGTTCGGCGGCCCTGACAAGCTGTACTATGTGGTCCTGGAAGGTTATGACGACAGGGAATCGGCTGCGGCGATGCTGCGTGATCTGGACAAGAAGGTGGCGATGAAGATTCTGGAGCCGCTGCCGTGGATCCTGTGCAAGCTGTAACCGTGGTTTCCGCAGTCACTTTTTTGCTGCCCGTTTTGTCTGAATTGAGATAAAATGTGGCAGCTATTGTTGTAGGATAGGATTTATTGTGTAATTTTGTGGGTAGAATTAAAAGTTATTGAATGATCGAACGGCACATTATTATTGACAACGTGGATCCCGTGACCTTCTACGGGGTGAATAACAGTAACATACAACTTATCCGCAACCTGTTCCCTAAACTGCGCATGGCAGCCCGTGGTAGCGTCATCACCGTGATTGGTGACGATGCCGAGACCTCCGACTTTGAGCAGAAAATCCACACGCTGGCCGACTATTGCGCTACCTACAACACCCTGCCCGAGGATGTCATCATCGACACCATCAAGGGGGCTCCTCCCAAGCAGCTCAAGATGGACGACGTCATCGTCTATGGCGTGAACGGCAAGCCCATCAGCGGGCGCACGCCCAATCAGCAACTGTTGGTCAAGACGTTCATGCACAACGACTTGACGTTTGCCCTGGGCCCCGCGGGAACGGGAAAGACCTATCTGGCGGTGGCCCTTGCCGTGAGGGCACTCAAGAACCGCGAGATCCGCAAGATCATCCTCTCGCGCCCCGCTGTCGAGGCCGGTGAGAAGCTGGGTTTCCTGCCCGGCGACATGAAGGACAAAATCGACCCCTACCTGCAGCCGCTTTATGACGCGCTCGAGGACATGATACCGCAGGCCAAGCTCAAGGAATACATGGAGAACAACGTCATCCAGATTGCGCCGCTGGCATTCATGCGCGGCCGCACGTTGAATGACGCCATTATCGTACTCGACGAGGCACAGAATACCACTACCCACCAGATCAAGATGTTCCTGACCCGATTGGGCATGGGCTCCAAGATGATTGTCACGGGCGACACCACGCAGATCGACCTGCCGCGCAGCGTGACCTCGGGCTTGATTCACGCCCTGCGTGTGCTCGACGGCGTGAAAGGCATCGGCAAGGTGGAATTTGAGAAAAAGGACATCGTGCGCCACCAGCTGGTGCAGCGCATCGTCGAGGCCTACGAGCGTTTCCAGGAAGAGAACAAACTCTATAATGCCGAGCGTCGCGAGGGACGCGACGACTACAGGCAGCAGGACAACCAGGCATGACCGGCGACAACGGCAATAGGGTAGAGCAGGTCACCCCATACGGCACGCACGAGACGGCCAAGACCGAGCAGGTGAGGCAGATGTTTGACAGCATTGCCCCGGCCTATGACTTCATGAACCGCGCCATGACCATGGGTATCGACATCTGGTGGCGTCGACTGGCCGTCAAGCGGTTGAAACGGTTGAAACCGCAGCACATCCTCGATGTGGCGACGGGAACGGGAGACTTTGCCATCCAGTTGCACGAGTCGTTGCAGCCGCAGCACATCACGGGCATAGACCTGTCACAGGGGATGCTCGACGAGGCTCGGCGCAAAATTCAGGGAAAAGGACTGGAGAGCGCAATCAGCTTTGAACAGGGCGATTGCATGGCGCTGCCCATGGCCGACGGGTCGTTTGACGCCGTGACGGTGGCCTTCGGGGTGCGTAACTTTGAGCATCTGCAACAGGGCTACCAGGAAATGGCGCGAGTGCTCAAGCCTGGCGGCATGCTGTGCGTGCTGGAATTGTCCACACCCCGCCAACGGTTCATCCGCTGGTTCTACGACCTGTACACCCTGCACATCATTCCATGGATCGGGTCCATGAAAAGCGGCGACAAGAGCGCATACCGCTACCTGCCGCAAAGCATCGCTGCGGTCCCTCAGGGCGACGACATGCTGCAGCTGATGCGCAATGCCGGCTTGCATGAGGCCACGTTCAAGCGGCTCTCGCTGGGCGTGTGCACCATCTACACTGCTGTGAAGTGAGGAGTTAGAAGGTCACCTAAAGCCTAATTACGGCTCGTATTGGTAGCCCAGGTCCTCGATGCAGTCGATGATGAGCTGGTCAGGGATGGAGCCTTCAACTAAAGCGGTACCTTTGGCGAGATCTACGGTTACTTTTTCCACTCCGGGAAGTGCGGCGAGGCCTTTCTCGACGTTGGCTTTGCAGTGGGCACACATCATGCCCTTGACTTTGAATTCTTTCATTGTTGCGGTTTTATTACGTTTGATTTGATAAGATTTCCAGTATTTCGCCCCCAGGGCCACAATAATCATGCCAATCAGGGCGACGCTGCACACGGTGTTGAGCCACGAGGCTCCGTGCATGCCGTGGTGCATCATGTGGCAGGGTAGGGCATTGATAAACGTCTCGCGCAGGCCTGGCAAGTAGTCCACCAGCACGCCGAAGCCGATGGCGCCGCCGATGATGGACAGCAGATAGATGATGGTCGCCTTGCGCCCGAAGGCATTGTTCACGACAAACATCGACGCCATGTTGGCGGCAGGACCGGCCATGAGCAGCACCAGTGCGCAACCGGGCGACATGCCCTTGAGCATGAGGGCAGCTGCAATGGGGATGGAACCCGTGGCGCACACATACATGGGCACCGCCACCAGCACGATGATGAACATGTTGAGCAACGGCCAGCGGGCATAGGTCGAGAAAAAGTCGTCGGGCAGCAGCACGGTAATCAACGTGGCCACCACCAGACCGATGAGCAGCCAGCGACCGATGCTCTGCATCATGTCAAAGAAGCCGTATTTGAAGGTTTCCGCAACCTTGTTCCAAAAACCCTTGGGCAACTCGCTGAACTCGTAGTTGGCCTCGCTCTCCACATCGCCAAGGGTGCCTTTACGTTCCCAATGGCCGACGGCAAGGCCGCCGATGAGCGAGGTCACCAGCGCTGCAACGGGCCGCAGGATGGCAAAGGGCAAGCCCATCATCGAGTAGGTGGCCGCGATGCTGTCCACACCCGTCTGGGGCGTGGCGATGAGGAACGACGTGGATGCGGCCCGCGAGGCACCGCTGCGCCGCAGTGCTACCGCTGTGGGCAGCACGCCGCAGGAGCACAGCGGCAACGGAATACCGAATGCTGCCGCCGTCGCTACCGACCGCAGCCCAGTCCCTGCCAGATAACGGCTATAGATCGCCGACGGCACAAAGGCATGCAGTACACCTGCAATCAGGAAACCCAGCAGCAGGTAGGGCGACATGCCGTTCAACATCGACACAAATGCGTTCACATAGTCCATCATAACTGCAGGCAAAATTACCAATAATTTTTCTTTTTAAACCTGCAATTTGAGACCAAATAGAACGTTGAACGCAAAAAGATGCTATATTTTCAGGGTGATGGAAATCACCAAGCCGCCTGTAGGGGCATTCTTGGCCGAAACCATGCCGCCATGTAGCAAGACGGCATTTTTGACGATGGCCAGTCCCAAGCCGGTGCCACCGAGCGATTTACTGCGTCCCTTATCAACAGTGAAAAACCGTTCAAAAATCCGCGAAATGAGTTCTTCAGGCACTCCCTTACCATTATCCGAGACATCGATGTCCCAGAAAGGACTGTTCTGGCGCGCACTAATCTCGATGGTCGTGTTATCACCGGCATAATTGATGGCATTGTCAATGATGTTGCGGAACACACTGTACAATAATGCTGTGTTACCGGTCACAATCACATCTTGAGGCATACAGTTCTTGACCGTCATTTTGCGGGCATCAAACGAGTGTTCACTCTCGCTGATGATGTCTGCCACCAGTAGGGAGACGTTGACTCGGCTCATTTCCAAATCCTGGGCGGCATAATCCATCTTGTTTAATAGCGAAATGTCCTGTAGCAAAGACGTCAGGCGGGAAGCCTGTTCGTGGGTGCGTACAATGAACTTGTGCGCGATGTCAGGTGCGATATCAGGGTTCTCGAGCAACGTCTCGCTATAACCAAGGATGCTTGCTACCGGAGTCTTGAGCTCATGGGCAATATTCTGGGTGAGTTCGCGTCTTAACTGACTGTTTTTCTGCTCTTGTTCGGTGGTTATCCTCTGGTCCATGCGCCTTGCATATCTATATAGCAGGAAGCCCAACCCAGTCATGACAACGACAGAGAAAAGCAGTAGGTGCCAGTCGCTCATTTCGTCAAAAACATTGAGACGTCGTCGATCAAAATCCTCAAAAAGGATGAAAATCACAGCATAAACGGCAAATATCGCCATTACGATAAGGAACATCCTACGCCCCTCAGTCATTTTTTTCATTTTCATTCTCATTAGTGAAATAATAACCGTAGCCGTGACGTGTACACAGGCATCGGCTGTAAGGTTCAATTTTTTTTCTTATTCGGGTGATGTTGACATCCACAGTCCTGACTGACACAATGACCCCCGACGGCCACGCCTCGTGCATCAACTCCTCACGGCTATATACATGACCACGATGCGTCATGAGCAGCCACAGGATATCGAATTCCAGACGGGATAACTCAACAGGAACCCCGTTGATTGTGACCGACTTGTCTTGGTGATTGACAATCAGTTGCTTGTAACTCACAACTGTCACTGGATATCCTTTGACGGAACGGGAAAGTACTGCTTTAATGCGAGCCATCAGCTCTTTGACCGAGAAGGGTTTTGATATGTAATCGTCTGCGCCGGCGTCAAAGCCGTCAAGTATGTCTCGCTCGCTATCCAATGCCGTCAAGAAAATGATGGGGACAGCGTTCGCGTCCTGTCTCGTGCGAAGGGAACGCGCCACTTCGATGCCGCTCATTGCGGGCATCATCACATCCAGCAGCACCAGGTCGATTTGGCTGAAGTCTTCTTTCAGCGCCTCAATGCCTGAATGAGCTACAATGGTGTCATAACTGGCGTTGTGGAGATTGTAAGACAGAATCTCGCACAAGTCGGGTTCATCGTCAACGATAAGTATGGTCTTGCTCATTGTTCACAAAATTAAGCATAATTCTCGACAGGAACCACAGAATCGCTCAATAAGCGCGCTTCCACGACATTAATCACATAATCCCCAAGTTGCTCACACTCCTCGACGATGTCGTTGAACAGTGTGCCGATCGAATAAGTGGTCTTTTGCTCATCCATTGCCTTGAGGTTTTTGGCCTTCAATGAATTGCGCTGCTCGTTGATCTTGTTTTCGATAAATAATGAGTCCTTGCTGCTCACAGTCTCACGGCGACCGCCTATCACAAGATTCATCTGCGTCAATGAACTCTCAACAAGTTCCATCATCTGTTTGAGGTCCTCATGCTGAATCTCATTGAACTCCTCATTGTTCTCGTGAAGCCTTCTCATTTTGCGGGCTAGGCTGAAACACGAGTCACCGATAGACTCAATCTCATCTATTTGCCTAATCATTGAGCGGATTTTAGACTTGGTGTCGGTACTCACATGCTCCTCACTCACATGGGCCAGGAATTGGGCGATGCCGAACTCGATTTTGTCGGACTTGTCTTCATCGGCCTCAATGTCGTTAAACTCTTTCTCAAAGTCCTCACTATTAATGAGAACTGAAAGCATCCTTGCCCGATTGAACATGTCCTGCACATGTTTGCCAAAATCTATAACCTCACGTTGCGCTTGAAGCACCGCAATTTCCGGAGTCTGTACAAGGCCTGCATTGATATACTCAAATTGGTATTCTTTCTCGTCGGCAATGCCTTCCTTCTCTTTGAGCAAGTTGCATACCAGCCATTCAATCTGCGGGATGAACCAAATGAGCAACAGTGTGTTTAGTACGTTAAAGCACGTGTGGAAGGTAGCCAGTGCAAAAGACAGTTTCATCGGATTGGGATTGGCTTCATCAGGAGACAGCCCCACCAGATGACAAGCCATATTCACGAAGGGATAAAACACAGCTAGCATCCACAGTACACCCACCACATTAAACACGAGATGAGCCAATGCCGCCCTGCGTGCCTGGATGTTTCCAGTAAGGGCAGCAAGATTTGCTGTAAGCGTGGTACCGATGTTCTCTCCCATCACTAGGGCAATACCCAGATAGATGGGCAAAGCTCCACTCGTGCAGAGTATCATAGTGATAGCCATCAGGGCAGCCGATGACTGCACAATGCATGTGAGAATGGTGCCGATGACAAGAAAAATGATGATTGAGAGATAGCTTGAGGTATCGAAACTAGAAAAGAAATTCACTAGCGTTGCATTATGCGCTAAGTCCATCTCCTTGCCTGTCGCCGAGAGAAGGCCCAAAGAGAGAAACAAGAATGCGACACCGAACAACAAATCTCCTGCAATCCGATGCTTCTTACTGTAAATGAGAATGACGCCGATGATAAAGACCGGCCAAACCAAGTCCACGACATTGAATGAAAAACCAGCCGACATAATCCATGCCGTCAATGTGGTGCCGATATTGGCACCCATAATAACACTGATGGCCTGGCCAAGCGATAACAGTTGTGCGTTGACAAACGAAACAGTCATCACTGTCGTGGCCGACGAGGACTGGACGGCGACGGTAATCAGCATTCCCGAAAAGACACCCGCAAAGCGGTTACTCGTCATGGCCGACAATGTGTGGCGCAAGTGAGGTCCACTCATCTTTTGCAGAGATTCACTCATCATGATCATGCCGAATACCAGCAATGCCAGGGCACCAATCATCTTCACCACGAGAAAAGTCATCGTGTAGTTAATACTCAATAATAGCATATGTTTAGAATTAATGTGATATCAAGCAATAAAAGCACGACAAAATTACTTTGGGCAATAGAAACAGCTACTATAAACCCGGTTACAATTATGTTACTGTTGAGACAGTGTGTGGATTGTGGACACCGACGCATCTGCCTTTTTCCCAGATGTCCCATCTCCTTGAAACTTGCTCCGTGTCGGGTGAAGTAATGGAAAATGTGCACAATTGATACATAAAAACTGTTTTTTCTTGGCACTATTAAAAATATTGTCTAATTTTACCCCACAAGAAACAAAACGACCATCAATTATGGATATCAGACTACCAAAACGGATGGATGGCCATCAGCCTGACGTGCTGATCGAGTCCAGGCAGATTACCATCATCGGTACCAATGGCGCGGGCAAGAGCCGCTTTTGCTCGGCTCTGGTCGATGAACTGGGAGACAAGGCTTACCGCATTTCGGCCCTTAAGGCCCTGTTCCCGTCACCTGCCAGCGCTAAGCCGTTGCCCGGCTCGATTGACGACCTGTTCAACCGCATGAATGAGGCGAATCCGCAGGTCAAAACCATTGCCGAGACCGAGTTTGACAAGCTGTTCTACGTCATGCTCAGCGATGAAGTGCGTGAGTTGATGAACTATAAGGCCCACAAGCTCATGGGCGAGCAGATGGAGTTCCCCAAGACCAAACTCGACATCACCGTCAAGAAATGGCAGGAAGTGTTCCCCAAGAACAAGGTGCTGCGCGAGAACGGCAAGTTGATGTTCACCAGCGTGGGCTATGAGGACAAGTATCCCCTCATGGGATTGAGCGATGGTGAGAAATCGGTGCTATATTACATCGGCGCCGTGCTTTATGCCATGCCCGATGCTGCCATCCTGGTCGATGACCCCGAGACGTTTATCCACAGCAGCATCATGCGCACGCTGTGGAACGTGCTGGAGCAGATGCGCCCCGATTGCACTTTCATCTATAACACCCACGATGTGTCGTTTGCCAGCTCGCGCATCGACAACCAGTGCGTGTGGGTGAGGGAGTTTGATCCCGAGTCGATGGCGTGGGACTATGAGGTGATGACCAGCAGCCGCGACCTGGACAATGCGTTGCTAGACCTGCTGGGCAGCCGCAAACCCGTCCTGTTTATCGAGGGCGACGACAAGCACAGCATCGATTCCCGCCTCTATCCCTTGATTTTCCCCGAGTACACCATCAAGCCGTTGGGCAGCTGCAACAAGGTCATCGAGACGGTGCGCTCATTTGGCGACCTGCAGAGCTTCCATCAGCTGGAAAGTTGCGGCATCGTGGATCGTGACCGCCGCAGCGAGCAGGAGGTGGAATATCTGCGCAAGAAGAATATCCTGGTCCCCGATGTAGCCGAGGTGGAGAACCTGTTTATGCTCGAGGGCGTCATCCGTGCGGTGGCTCTCCACAAACGCCGTAACCCCGACATCGTCTTCCCCAAGGTGAAAAAGCGCGTTGTCGTCATGTTTACCAAGGAGCTCAAGCAGCAGGCCCTGCAGCACGTGCGGCATCGCGTGAAACGTGACGTGGAAATGCGCATCGACATGAAATTCACCAGCATCAATGCCCTGGAAAACCACATGGTGGAGCTGGTGAGCGAAATCAATCCGCGCGGGCTGTATGATCAGTTGTGCCGCGAGTTCCACATCTATGAGGACAACAACGACTATGCCAGCATCCTGCGAGTATATAACCAGAAACAGATGCTCAACGACAGCAACGTTGCCACCCTGTGCGGCTTCAAGAGCAAGGACGACTACATCCGTGGCGTGCTCAACATCCTCAAGGGCAACAGCAACTATGCCAATGACATACGCCACGCCATCAAGGCCTGCTTCGGCCTCGAGGAAGCAACTGAAAAAGAACAACCTGCAACTTAATATTCCGCGTGAAAGATAACAAGGAAGCGACATTGGCACTGGGTACCCAGCCGGTGGGCAGACTGCTGTGGCAGTATGCCCTGCCGGGCGTGATAGCGATGACGGCGTCGTCGCTTTACAACATGGTGGACAGCATCTTCATCGGTCACGGTGTGGGCCCGATGGCGCTGGCCGCACTGGGCATCTCGTTCCCGCTGATGAACATCGGCGCCGCCTTTGGTGCGGCAGTGGGCATCGGCGGCTCCACACTGATGTCGCTACGTCTGGGGCAGCGGCAGTATGACAAGGCCAACAACGTCTTGGGCAACATGGTCGCCCTGAACATCATCACCGGTCTGCTGGTGGGCATCGTCTCAATTATCTTTCTGGACCCCATCTTGACCTTCTTTGGTGCCAGCCCGCAGACGTTGCCTCATGCCCATGACTACATGTTTATCCTGTTGGTGGGCAATGTCGTGACGCACCTGTATCTGGGCCTGAATGCCGCCCTGCGTTCGGCGAGCAAGCCGCGGGCCGCGATGATAGCCACCATTGTCACGGTGGTGTTGAACACCATTCTCGACCCCATTTTCATCTGGCCGTTGCACATGGGCATCAAGGGCGCGGCCATTGCCACCATATTGGCTCAGGTCATCGTCCTGTGCTGGCAGTTGTGGCAGTTTTCGCGGCAAAAGGAGCTGCTGCACCTCGAGTGGCGCTTCCTCAAGCCTGCCCGTGCCATTGTCAAGGACATCGTGAGCATCGGCATCTCACCTTTCTCGATGCAGCTCACGGGTTGTGTGGTCGCCATCTTCATGAATAATGCCTTGATGAAATTTGGCGGAGACCTGGCCGTGGGTGCATACAGCATCGCTAACCGTCTGGGCTTCATCTTCTTCATGGTCATTATGGGTATATGCCAGGGTTTCCAGCCCATCGCGGGCTATAACTATGGCGCGCGCAACATGGACCGCGTCAAGCAAGTGCTGCGCCTCACCATCACGGCCTCGGTCATTGCCATGACTGTCGGCTGGATAATCGGCGAACTGTTGCCTGGGCCATGTACACGCCTGTTCACCGACGATGCCGACCTGCTTGCCATCTCCATCCGCGGTATCCGCATCAACATGCTCGTCTTCCCCGTCATCGGCTATCAGGCCGTGGTAACCAACTTCTTCCAGACCATCGGCAAGGTGCGCATCAGCATCTTCATGTCGCTCTCACGCCAGCTGCTGTTCCTGCTGCCCATGCTGTTGCTGTTCTCGTCAATCTGGGGCCTTGACGGCGTGTGGGCCTCGCTGCCTGCCAGCGACTTCGCCGCCTTCGTCGTCGCCGTCATCATTATGCAGCGCTTCAAACTGCAGCACCACGAGCATCAAGCATCCTCAACGACGAAATAACAGCATTTTTGGCTTTTTCTGCGTCTAAAACTTGTAAGTACTGAAAAAAGTACTTATCTTTGCCTTGTCAATTCAATCATGACGCAATGAAAACGACCAATTACACCGATTTGAGGAATAACCTGAAGAGTTATCTTGATGCCGTCGCTGCCGACAATGAGCCGTTGATTGTGAGCCGTCCGGGTGCTGAGAGCGTTGTGGTCATCAGCCTTGAGGATTATAATGCCATCATGGAAACAGAGTTTGTGCTGCAGCGCCCGCAACTGCTGCAATCGCTCATGGCGGCCGAGGATGATATCGCTTATGGCCGTGTGACCGCCCAACAAGAGGGTGAATCAATAGACCAACTGCTTGACCGCGTCACATGTACCGAATAATCCTTACCCAGACAGCGATTGACCATTACAATGCCTTTGTCAAAAGCGGTAATGTGAAAATTGTGAACCGCATCAAACTCCTGCTTGCCGATATTGCCCAGCATCCCTATACCGGCATCGGCAAGCCCGAGGCCCTGCGGCATTCCCTTGCTGGCATGTGGTCCCGACGCATCAACCGTGAGCATCGCCTCATTTACACGGTTGACGATAACCGCATCATTGTCCACATCCTGGCCATGCATTCACACTACGGCGAGAAATAATCTCAGTCACAAGAGACGATATCGTCTTTTTTTGTAATTTTGTGGTCTAATAGCAAAAGTCAGAATAGAGATGCCTTATTTTTCAGTGATAGTGCCGGTGTATAACCGGCGTGACGAGGTGGAGGACCTCTTGAAAAGCCTCACCCTGCAAACCGACAAGGATTTTGAGGTCATACTGGTGGAGGATGGCTCGACCGACCCGTGTGAGGACATCGCGTTGAGTTATGCCAGCCAGTTGGATCTGCGCTATTTCTATAAAGCCAACGAGGGGCGTTCCATCGCCCGCAACTACGGCATGGAGCATGCCACCGGGCAATATTTCGTCTTCTTTGACAGCGACTGCGTCATCCCGCCCGACTACTTCAAGACGCTGGGCCGTGAGTTGGCCAACGACTATGTGCCTTGCTTTGGCGGTCCTGACGCTGCAAGCGACGAGTTTACCGACGTGCAGAAGGCCATTTCCTTCTCGATGACGTCGTTCCTGACCACGGGCGGCATCCGTGGCGGCAAGGTGCAGATGGAAAAATTTGTGCCCCGCTCGTTCAATATGGGTTATAGCCGCGAGGTATATGAGAAAGTGGGCGGATTCCGCGAGATGTTCAGCGAGGATATAGACATGAGTACGCGCGTGCGCCAGGCGGGCTTTGACATCCGCTTGATACGTCCCGCCTTCGTCTACCACAAGCGCCGCACCAGCATCAGCAAGTTCGCTCGTCAGACCTATGTCTTCGGCATGTCGCGCATCACCTTGAAACTGTTGTACCCTGACAGTCTCAAGGCGGTACATTGCCTGCCTGCCGTATTCCTCATCGGCTGCGTCCTGCTGCTTTTGCTCTCGTTGTGGAAATGGTGGTTCATCGTGCCCATCCTGCTCTATGCAGCCATGCTGTGGGTAGCCGCCCTGATAGAGACGCGCAACCTCAAAATCGCCTGCCTAGCTGTGGCTACTAGTTTCACGCAGTTGTGCAGCTATGGCTGGGGCTTCATCAAGGCTTATGTGTGGAAAATCCTGCTCAAGCACGGACGCGACATCAACGAGGAAGTGATGATGAGGAAGGGGAAGTGAAAATCGTACCCGATTTTCACTGATTAGTGATTAGAGATTAGTGGTTGGTGAGTGTTGATGGAGGAGAAAGAAAATAGCAAGTTGGCGGGGTCGCGCAACATCAAGGATACCGTCCCCGAGGAGGACCGCCCGCGCGAGAAAGCCAAGAAGCACGGCTTCGGGAGCCTCTCCACGGCCGAACTGCTGGCCATCCTGCTCAGGGTGGGCACGCCTGGTGAGTCGGTCGTTGACCTGTGCCAGCGCATCCTGCGGGACAACGACGACAAGCTCTACCTCATCGCCCGCAAGGGCATCAACAATCTGGTGAAGAACTACCATGGCATCGGCGAGGTCAAGGCCATCGAAATCTTGGCTGCACTGGAACTGGCGCGCCGCTACCAGCAGGAGGAATTCCAGGAGCGGTTCAGAATCACGAGCAGTGACGATGCTTACCAGTACCTGCGCACCCGCATGGAGCACCTTGACCACGAGGAAATGATGGTGGTACTGCTCAACCACGCCAAGCAGGTCGAGGAGTGCGTACGTGTCAGTAGCGGTGGCACGGCGATGACGGTTGCCGACATCAAAATGATCCTGCGGCCCGCCATCGAGCGCCTGTCGTCGGGCATCATCCTGGCGCATAACCATCCCAGTGACAATCCCAACCCCAGCACCCAGGACGATCGCCTTACCGAGCGTGTGCACCAGGCCTGCAAGGTGATGGACATCCAGCTGGTGGACCACATTATCGTGTGCCGCGGTGGCCGCTACTACAGCTACAACGACCACGGCCGCCTGCTGTAAGAACCAAATTCAATAACAATATTAAAAAGATTATCTCTATGAGACTTTTGAAATTGATGATGCTCGCAGCCGTTGCTTTGATGGCTGTCGTGTCATGTACACCTAAGAAAGGAACGTCCAAGAAAGAGTTGCCCAAGGTGCTGGTACTGTATTACTCACTGACGTCGAACACCCAGACCGTGGCCCAGGAAATCGCCACGCGCCTCAATGCCGACATTGAGGAGATTGCCCTTGTGGAGCCTTATGACACCGCATTCCAGGCAACGATTGACCGCTGCAAGGCTGACCGCGAGAAAGGCATCCTGCCCGAGATCAAGCCCTTGAAGGCGAATGTCGCCGATTATGACTGGATTTTCATCGGCTATCCCATCTGGTTCGGCACTTATGCTCCCCCCATTGCCTCCCTGCTCGAGAAAGTGGACTTGAGCGACAAGTGGGTGGTGCCGTTCTGCACCTTTGGCAGCGGTGGACTGGAATCGAGCGCGAAGGACTTGGCCGAGAAACAGCCCAATGCCAAGGTGATGCCCGGCTACGGCGTGCGCGCCGCTCGCATGGATGCCATGCCCAAAGAGGTTGAACAGTTCCTGAAGCTGTATGCGCCGCTTATGGATAAGTTTAAGACAACTAATGCAAGTTCACCTTTTGTGCCTGCCGACTTTCCCGAGCAGCATCCCGTTAGCGCAGATGAGGCCGCTATCTTTGACGCCGCCGTCAACGGTTATCCGATGCTCAATGCAAAGGCTAAAACTGTTGCATCTCGCACCGCCCTGGATGGTACCGAGTACCTGTTCACCGCGATGGACATGCCACGCGAGAACAAGCCCGACATGCCTCCTGCCAGCGAAATCCAGGTCTATGTCTTGGTTGAGAAAGGCAAGGCTCCAGAGTTTACAAGGGTTGTCAGGTAACATCAATTCACCCGCTGCCTAAAAGGCTGTTACGGCTCTTGTGAGTCTTGATTCTACGAAATTGCGACATGCGGTAACTTGATTGTCCGTATGTCGTTTTTTTTATATACCTTTGTGGCAGATAATCAACATTAAACAGGAAACAATGACACTGAAAAAGATTACCATTGCCATTGACGGACACTCGTCGACGGGCAAGAGCACAATGGCCAAGGCGCTGGCAAAGCGCATTGGCTACGCCTATGTGGACACGGGTGCTATGTACCGTGCCGTGACACTGTTTGCCCTGCGCAACAAGCTCATCAGGCGCGGCAAGGTGGACGAGCCCGCCCTCAAGGAGCACCTGAAACGCGGTGACATCGCCATCACCTTCCGCCCCACCAAGGAGGGCAAGAGCGTGACCGTGCTCAACGGCAAGAACGTGGAGCGCTACATCCGCTCGATGCGCGTGAGCAACGTGGTGAGCATCATTGCCGCCATCGGCTTTGTGCGCAAGGCGATGGTCAAGCAGCAGCAGGCCATGGGCAAGGACAAGGGTCTGGTGATGGACGGCCGTGACATCGGCACGGTGGTCTTCCCGGATGCCGAGATGAAAGTGTTTGCCACCGCTAGCCCCGAGGTGCGCGCACAGCGCCGCTTTGACGAGCTGCGTGCCAAGGGCGACACTACCACGACATTTGACGAGGTGCTGGCCAACGTCACCGAGCGTGACCGCATCGACAGCACCCGCAAGGAGAGTCCCCTGCGCCAGGCCGCTGACGCCGTGGTGCTCGACAACTCGCACATGACCTTCGAGGAGCAGGACGAGTGGCTGTACAACCTCTACCTAGCCCGTGCCAAAAACTAGCAACTAGCAACTAAGGACTAGAAACTAAGGTGGCTATCATCGAGATAGATAAGGGGTCGGGCTTCTGCTTTGGGGTGACGACAGCCATCCGCAAAGCCGAGGAAGAACTCGAGAAAACCGGGCATCTGTACTGCCTGGGCGACATCGTGCACAATACCGCCGAGGTGGACCGCCTGGCCAGCCGTGGCCTGGAGACCATCACCCACGAGCAGCTCGAGCAGCTGCATGACGTGAAGGTGTTGCTGCGTGCCCACGGCGAGCCTCCCGAGACCTATGAGACTGCCCGCCGCAACCGCATCGAGATCATCGATGCCACCTGTCCTGTGGTGCTCAAGCTGCAACAGCGCATCAACACCACGTTCAACGGCGTTGAGGTGGACAAGCCCACTCCGCAGATTGTGATCTACGGTAAGCGCGGGCATGCCGAGGTGTTGGGCCTCGTGGGGCAGACCCAGGGACAAGCCACTGTCATCGAGATTATCGACGAGATCGACAAGATTGATTACTCGCGTGACATCTACCTCTACTCCCAGACGACCAAGAGCGTGCAGGAGTTCCAGCACATCGTCGAGGAAATCAAGAGAAGGGTAGAGCCAGGAGTGACCTTCCGCAGTTTTGACACCATCTGCCGATCGGTGGCCAACCGCATCCCGCAAATCCGTGAGTTCGCCCGCCAGCATGAGCTCATCCTGTTTGTGAGCGGGGCCAAGAGCAGCAACGGGCGCATCCTGTTTGCCGAATGCCTGGATGCCAATCCCGACTCACACCTCATCAGCGGTGAGGGCGACATCGACCCGTCGTGGCTCACGGGCAAGCAGCGCATAGGCATCTGCGGTGCAACTTCCACCCCTCGTTGGCTCATGCAGCACGTGAGCGAGGCCGTACAGCGACTTACACAAGATACAGCTAACAGCTAAAGATAATATGACCAAAAAGAACCTCATTATCGTCATCCTGCTGCTTCTGGTCGTCGACCTGATGGCGGCTGGCTGGTACACTGCCCGCCGCATCGAAGCCAGCGGCAGGAGCCAGAACCTGTTTGACCAGCGTGATTCTACCGAATACATCGCCATGGCCGACACCATGACGACCGCCAACCAGGCCGATCTGTTCGACAAGCCGCAGCACAACACCTATTACTTCACGGCCAAGACTCCCGCAGTCCAGGGTGATGAGACGTCTTATTACACGAGCACCAAGCACGTGAAGGTGCGTTGGCCGCTGAAGGTGAACGGCAACGACGACCTCGTCGAGTTGAACAAGGAACTGATCAAGAAAGCCTTCGGCAATAGCCAAAGGTCGATGAAGGATGCCCGCTATACCTTCCTGAACACGCCGTCGTTCAATAAGCCAGTGGGTGATGAATACCGCACGCTGGTCAAGGCCCCGCGCGTCTTTCCGGTCTATGGCAACGTGAGCCAGGTGATGGTATATCCTTACATGACCTCCCAGCGCTTGCTGGTCATGGAAATCGACAAGGTGGAGTACAACGGATCCACGACGGTGGAAAACAGCAGTTTTGTGCATTATGACCGCATGAAACAGCGCCTGCTCTCCAGGCTGGACATCCTTGTTGCCGACGTCGACAAGGAGAACAAGCTGCTCAAGGTCATCAACAAGAAAATTGACCACCTGAACAAGGGACGCGGCGAGAGCAACCAGCTGCAGCATGCCCTCAACGTTCCCGCCGAGGTGCGCTGCGGCAAGAACGGCATCGTGTTCCTGTACAAGCATGGCTCAATCGCTAACGATCCCATCGATATCCAAATCGACTATGACCAACTGAAACCGTTCCTCACCACTGATTTTGAGCAGATGCTGGAGAACAATGAGGGATATTGGCTCTATAAGAATGAGAACATGAAACCCGAGCCGCTGAATGCGGTAGCTGTCAGCACTCCCAAACCCAAGGTTCCCGCTGCTGATGTGAAGCCCAGGAGTTATAACGGATACAAGAAAAGCTACAAGGGGTATAAGAAGAATTACCGGGGCTACAAGAAACAAAACGGCGGTGACGCTAACGACGAGTCATCGGTCAAGCCAAAACGAACCAGCTCGAAGAAGTATAGCGGGGCAAAGCGTAGATCTGGATATCGCGGCTATTCTGGGAAGCGGCGTTCGAGCCGTCGCCGACGCTGAGTCCGCGTGCCTCCAGTGCCTGGCGCATGGTCGTCAAGGCGATTTCCTCGGTATTGTTATCCTTGCTCAAGTGGCACAGGAACACATATTGCAGGCCTTCGTGGTAGTGCCCTGCGACAAATTGTGCGGCCACGGTATTGTCCAGATGGCCTTTTTCTCCCTTAACACGGTCCTTCAACATCTGCGGATAGCTGCCTCTTTGCAGCATGTCCAGGTCATAGTTGCACTCCAGCATCAGGTGATTGGCCCGGCTCATGTAGTGTGCCGCGCGGTCGGTGATGATGCCCATGTCCGTAGCCACGACAAAGCGTTCACCCTCATACTCGATGCTGAATCCCACGCTCTTGACGTCGTGCATCGTCTCAAAGGCGGTAATCTCCATATCCAGGATGCGGAAGGGTATTTCCTTGAAGATGGGCACGTGGTAGTCGGTGATGCGGCTTGAGATGCGGCACCGCTGCAGCATCTGGCTCATCACGCCCATCGTGCAATAGACACTGCACTTGCAGCGGCTCACGGCGGGGTAGAGGCAGCGCATGTGGTCCTGGTGGGCATGTGTCAGCAGCACGCCTTTGATCATGTCGGGGCTCACGCCGTTGCGCTCCAGCTCGGCAAATGCCTGGTCCAGTGTGATGACATCCTGGCGCTCGGGGTTCTTTTTCTTGCGGTGATACTTGACGGGTTCCCTGATGCCGGCATCGATGAGGATACCGCCGCGGGGCGTGCCCAGGTAGGCGCAGTTGCCGCTGCTGCCGCTGCCAAAGCTGATGAAGCACAGGCCCTTGCCAATGCCGATGTGGCGTGTGACGGGCTCTACCGAGGTCAATGGCAGCTGATGGGGCGTGTCGTCACCGTTAACGTCGAACGAAATCTTCAACGGGCGTCCTGAGTTGGTGTATCCTTTATATTTGTGTCCTGGCATTGTTGTGGCGTGTTACTGGTACAAGAGGAAAATCGTGGGCACCTTGTGGTAGTCGTATTGCGCCTGCTTCCATTGCCCGATGGTGCGCGTGATGATGCTCTGGCCGTCCCCGGTGATGTCGCTGGCCACACACAGGCGCATGCCCGCTGGCAGGTGGGCTGCCAGATCGGCGATGAGCTGATTGTTGCGGTAGGGCGCCTCGATGAAAATCTGGGTCTGGCGCTCACGCTCGATGCGGCGTGTCATCTCTTTGAGCTTTGCCTGCCGCGCTTGGGCATCGACAGGCAGGTACCCGAGGAATGCGAAACTCTGGCCGTTGAACCCTGATGCCATCAGGCTCATCAGGATGCTCGACGGTCCCACGAGCGGAAACACCTTGTAGCCTTTGCGCTGGGCAATGGCAACGAGGTCGGCGCCAGGGTCGGCGACGGCGGGGCAGCCCGCGTCACTGATGACACCCACGGCCTCGCCGCGCCCGATGGGGTCGAGCAGGGCCTCGATGGCGGCGGTGTTCTTGAGATCGGTGTGCTCGTTGAGTTCGTTGAACGTGAGGCTGTCGATATCGATGTCGCGGTCACATTTCTTGAGGAAACGGCGTGCTGAACGCAGGCTCTCGACCACAAAATAGCGCAGCTCCCGCACAACATCGATGTTGTGTGCAGGAAGCACCCGAGCCAGCGGCACGTCGCTCAATTGGGTGGGAATCAGATATAAACCAGCCTCCAGCGCCATGATTAACAGGTAGTCAAATTCAACTATCCGACAAAGATAGGTAAAAAACTCTATCCCTGTTACATTTTTATAACATTTATTGGCCGAATGTGAAATCTTCAGTAACGGGCCATAAAAAAGCAACGAGGGCTCCCCGGTGACGGGAAAGCCCTCGACGTGTTTATGCGGGATTGATTACCTCACGCGGCCCTGATAGCTGCCGTCGCGGGTGTCCACCTCGATGATCTCGTCGGTGTCGATGAACAGGGGCACGCGAACGGTGGCGCCGGTCTCGACGGTGGCGGGCTTGAGGGTGTTGGTGGCGGTGTCGCCTTTCACGCCGGGCTCAGTGTAAGTAATCTTCAGCTTGGTCTTGATGGGCATCTCGGCGAACAGCACGGTCTCGGTCGAAGCGTCGCTGACAACTTCCACGATGTCGCCTTCCTTCATATAGTCGGCGCCGGTAATCAGGTCCTTGCTGATGGGAATCTGCTCAAAAGTCTCGTTGTTCATGAACATAGCGTCCTGGCCGTCCATGTACAGGTACTGATAGGGGCGACGCTCCACGCGCACGTCCTCGAGCTTCTCACCGATGTTGAAGCGGCGCTCCAGCACACGGCCGTCAACCACGTTTTTCAACTTGGTGCGCATGAAGGTATTACCCTTACCGGGCTTTACATGAAGGAATTCGATGCAGAAATACAGATCGCCGTCCATGCGGATGCACGTTCCGTTCTTGATGTCTTGAGCATTAATCATAATTCTTGTACTTGTTATGCTATTGTTTTATGTAAAAAATGTTTGTTCTCAGTCATTTGTGGGTGCAAAAGTAGTGTTTTTGAGAAAAAAAACAAAAACTTTTCCCTAAAAATGCGATTGGATTTGTGTAATTTGAAAAAAAGGACTAATTTTGCACCGCATTTTGCGAAAAATTTTCGGAACAAGTAAAAAACAGAGATAAGAAATGAAAAGAACATTCCAACCCTCGAACCGCAAGAAAGCCAACAAGCATGGCTTCCGTCATCGCATGCGCACCGCCGACGGCCGCAAGGTTCTGGCCCGTCGCCGCGCTAAGGGTCGTTACAGCCTCACTGTAAGCGATACCGTTTACAAGTAATCCCCTGTAAAGGGCTGCCGCACACGAGCGGCACTTCAAACGCATCAAGCCGTTATGGTCCCACGGGACCGTAACGGCATTTGTTGCATCCTAGAGTTTCTTGATTGCGCGGCAAGGGTTGCCCACGGCCACGCAGTTCGACGGGATGTCGCGCGTGACGACCGAGCCGGCGCCGATGGTTACATTGTCGCCGATGGTCACTCCAGCCAGAATCGTCACCGAGCCCCCGATCCACACATTATCGCCGATAGTCACAGGCAACGCCCACTCGCGGCGCGTGTTGCGCTCCACGGGATCGGTGCTGTGGCAAGCCGTGTAGATGCCCACATTGGGGCCGATGAAGCAGTCATCACCGATGGTCACCAGGGCCTCGTCAAGCACAGTGAAGTTGAAGTTGGCAAAGAATCGCTTGCCCACACTGATGTGCTTACCGTAGTCGCAATAAAACGGCTGGTTGATCAGGATGTTGTCATCGCCCACATGTCCCAGCAGCGACTTGAGTAGCGCCGTACGTTCGGCCCGCTCTGACGGCAGCAGCGCGTTGTAACGATGCACGACATCTTTGCACTCGTTCAATTCCTTCAACAGCTGTTCATCAACTGCGCTATAGGGCAGTCCAGCCAGCATTTTCTCTTTCTCGGTCATAGCAAGGTTTATATGATGATTGGTGCAAAAATACAAAAAAAATCAGCACGACTCTCACGAGGGATGCTGACAATCATGTTTAACCCTAAAAAACCTCCAAAAATTATGAGTTCGAACCTATATCTGCAATTACCGTGCCAAACTTAAAACAGACTTAAGTGGCTCAATAATAGCAGATTAGAAAGGTTGGCATAAACCTGGTTTCCGCAGAGTCATCGTGAAAAGTGGACAAAATACATCAAAAATGGGCCTCTTTTTATACACTGAGGGCCCCTGTAAATAAGCGTTTTATACACTTTTCATGAACACTTTTTATGAACACTTTTTCTAACGAAAGACGACAGTATTTTTACGAAGAGATCAAGGCGAGATTCTATCTGCGTAAGCCCAAATCTAAAAGGCCCACCAGGATATTTCTTGTTGTTTATATTGGCGGCAAGCAGCATAGATATCCCACCCAAGTCAGGGTGTACCCCAGCCAATGGAATTCCAAGAAGCAGCTTGCAGTAGTTTCTAACGTCCAAAGTGAACAAGACAATCGCAACAACAAAATCGTCAATGAACATTTATCTAAGCTGAGGCACTTTTTTTCCGAATTTATTGAGTACATTTGCAACAATGATGTCACAGACATTGCAAAAACGCTCAAACAATTCATCTATCGAGGTATGGCAAAGAAGAATAAGAGAAAGAACATTTATGATGTTATTCCAAATGCATTGGAACATTATCATAAATACGTAAAACCGTCTATAAAAGATAGTACTAAACGACAGAATGAATCTCTGTTGAGTGAGTTCAGGCGTTTCCTTGATACTATACCCTCAAAAGATCGAACAATGCAGATTTTTAGCCAGAGAGGGTTAAATAGGTACAAACAATATCTAATCGATAAGATGGAGCTAAGCAAAACCGATGACAAAATGAGGAACTTTGGTGTCGGCCAGCTAAATCGTTGTGGAGCGATCATCGCTTTATTGATCAACCGTGTATTGGTTGAGAAAGAAGACGATATTAATCCTGTAGTTTGGAACAAGGTGGATGATCCTCGCCGGGAAGATCAGATTGGACATATTCCGCTGCTTGATAACGAGGTAGTTGCAATAGAGAATTGTTCAGGGCTTACCGATGTAGAAGAAGAGTATCGCAATCTGTTTTTGCTCCAACTCGAATGCGGCCAGCGAGTCTCAGATATGGCTAAGATACTTACAGGAAAGTATAATGTGGAGCAAGGAAAAAAGTATAAGTATATTGTTCTTTCAACCATCAAAGAGAACATTAAGGCTTATGTCCCGTTGACGCCCAGAATGACAATGCTAATGGAGAGGGTTAAGGCCCATAAACTTGTTGACCCTATTGAGTTTGAGAAAAAGACTAAGGGTAAAGGCAATGGGACATACAATGAAGCCATTAGAAGGATAGCGAAGAAAGCGGAACTATGCAGAGAGATTGTTAAAATCAATGCATCCCAGACCGAAGTTAGGAAGCCATTATATGAGACCATAACTAGTCATGACGCACGTTGCACATTCATCACAAATATGATCAAAAAGGGTGTGAGTCCAGAACGATTATGTAAGATGACTGGCCATGCCAGTGATGAAATGATCAAGAGAGTCTATGCCCAGCTCTCAGATGCTGATGAAATCAACCGTATCGAATCCGACCTATACAATGACATGGACGATGACGATTCTGATACCCCCACTGATACCCCATCGAAAAAACCAAACGAAATAGAATCTTTCGTTCCTAAAGAAGTAACGACTACTATGCCTATTAATTTAGATTCAGAGCCTTCTTCTATTTTCGAATCAGACGAAATAATTGCGTATGATAACTACATTCGTGGCCTAAATGATATAGTTGATAGGACAATTAATGAAATGAATGCCTTTAAATTATTTGATGAGGATGATAATGAGAATATATTACAAATTGTGCAGAATGCGTTTATTGCACGTATAGATGAATTAAAACAAGGATTCGAAACTCTTAAACTTGAACCTCAAACAATCGAATCATTATTAAAGAAGGTGATTCTCGATTGTTGGAGTAAAGCGGAAGTAGCTAATGACCCAGAATTTATGGAATCAGCAAGTGAAAATTATGATAATCCAAGACAATTTGCAGATGTTTTTCAATTGTCTGTAATGAGAACCGTTATTGATTATTCAAGAGAGAATCGTATCGGAGAAGATTTGATTGAAAGTCTTGAAGAAGAGTTTCACGCAATCTGTAAGGAGAAACCAGACGCATTTTTTATTTTTCGTGTAATGCTTCATATTAAAGTAATATGGCCTATTAATATATTTTTCATGGTTGTCGTAAAAATGGAGCAATTCATCCAAGAGAATCGTCCTATCGCCGATAACACAATGATCCAAGAAGACAATAGAGCATTAAAGAAGGTTGACTGGAGAGTGGTGTTTAGAGAATTACAAAAGACACCAGCAATGGCTCTAGAGACGTTGATTCAGAATACGAAGTGCGGAGGTGACGTGAAGTCGGTGTTATCTAATTCTGTTAAAGAAGGAGACTTTGAAAGTTTTAATAAAACAATCATAACACATGAACATGAGGTTCGCATTCTGATAAATCATAGTTATTCGAATCAGTATTTCAGAAAGTATGCACAAACAGCGGATTATCTATTTAAAGAATCAACAAAAGGGGTAGAGAATCCGATTGAAATGATTAATCGATACAATGAAGTCATGTTACTACAGTATCCATTTGTCGATAATGACCTAGATGAATCCACTCCCGATTTTTTAAAAAAGGATATTCAAGAGATAGATATTAAAGAGCTGGTACTATGGAAGTTAGATGTTTTATTGAAAGCATTTGATGATGAATCGAAGAATTATTTATATCCATCTGAAAAGAAGATATTCGATAAGGTGCGAAGTCTGGTTGATTTCAATAAGTATCCAGAACTAAAAGAGGCTTATGAAGACTACAAAGCTAGGCAGAATACCCCTACTAAGACTGAAATCTCTGATGACAACTCTAAACAAAATGAGAAAAATCAAAAGCCAGAAGTAACTTTTGATGATCTCGTGATTTTTAAATCGGAAATAGATCTTAATAAACAAGAACCCAACGAGTTTTTGTCTTCACCAAATAGTAGTATTATAGAACGAGGCGATGATGTGTTCAAGGAATTTATCAATTTCTTGGTTTACTCGAGTTGTATCGATGATAATGATGTAATAAAGCAATTGTTGGTATATCGGTTAACAGGAAGATGCAGACCAAAAGGAGAATTAGGAAAAATACCTTGGAATCCTGAAAAATTGAATGAGCTGGCTTATGTAATCAGGTATGCTACAGCCAGAGGAGCTATCGGAAAATATGAAAAAGTCCGTGATTTCTTTGAAGGCCCAACATTCCCAGAGAATATTTCAATGATTAGGACAACAGCTGACAATGCATCTCTTGATTTCAGACTTAAACTTAATTCACTCTACCCTGATGTTTTTACTATAAAAGGTGCTAGATAAGATGATAACAACAATCCCCAGAAGCATGATATCGCTTCTGGGGATTTCTAGGCTCTTACAAATGTGACTCCAGATCTGCAAGTCCGATGAAGTCTATATGCTATTGAAACGGCTGATATACTCAGATTATTTGCACTTGCTGCTGCCCCTATCGAAGGATATTCTTGTTCTGAACCGTCACTCATTATGGCTCGAATCTTTTTTTTCTTTGCTTCGCTCATTCTTTGTTTGGTTTCTTCTCCACGTTTTATGCCAGTCATTTTTTGTGATATCTTTGTTCTAACGTCGTCGGGAACTGTTACTCCTAGCCTGCCGCTACCACCATAATTGCTGTTCAACCCTTTTTCTACGCTGTCAGTTTTTAAAATCCAAAAGCCTTCACGTGCTTCTAGCCTTTTTATCATGTCTTTTTTAGTGATGTTGAACTCTGTTATTATCTCAACTAACTCAAACAAGAAACAACTAGTTCCGTGTTTTTGCCTAAGTTCCTCAAATTTTGCACCACAATAAGGGTGTGTCATACAATTAAATTTATTCTTTCTTTTACGTAAGTTAAGGGTACATCCATAGTAATATTCTCCATCATGTTTATCACCAGGGCAATTAAATTGAATTCTGTAAATATAACCTTCAAGGCTATCATAAATGTTTTCCATGTCATTATTGTTTATTACGTTTCATTACCTCGAAAATCGCTATTCGTGAGGTAAATGTTATAGGGATGATGTTGTGATTCATCATCCCCATGATCTCATTTGTTTCTCTTTTTCCGGCTTGTGATTGTAAGCTCTATTCCTCTTGATTCCAGGAATTTAACAAACCTCTTATAGGATTCTGTTTTTGGATACTTTCGTGGACAAAGCTCAAACAACTCAGGCAATTTCATTGTGAGCTTACAATAGCCATTATTATCCCATGCATACTTGAACTCTTCGCTCTCTTGCCTCAATGCATCAATGTCTAGGGCAAATAATCTCTCTTCGATATCTTGTTTATGAGAATAATTCCGTTTTAAGCCGCCAGTAGTATTATTCATTTTTCCTTCCTTTCCTGCTTGTAATAATTAGCCTTGTACCGAATCTTTTATCTAGTTCCGATATCAGTTTTCTATAAGCATCTGTCCTTTTTCGAATCCTTGGACAGATAATTAAAATCTCCTGCAAAGTCAAGTTGATTTCTCGTCCACGTTCTAGTGGTCCGTATTTTTCTTCAAGACTTCTAATGTCATCTTCAAATGAACCTGTTTGAGTGGGTAAGGCAGTTATCTCCTTCCTTGAGTATTTAGGTTCTAATGTCTCAGCATATTCCGAATCAACGCTGAATAAGGGCAAAAGCAATTCATAAAACATAATCAATTTCGTTTTTCGATTTTTTCTGACCTAAGAAAAAGGTCAAATAGTGACCGATTTTCTTTACTCTACACTTATAAGATTTTAGCAGGCTAAAAAGCGCAAAAATCCTATTTCAAGAATAAGGCAGGAAAGGGATTCTAAGTGATAAATTTTGTTCTGGTAAAAATTAAGGCCGATGACCCTAAAGATCCCACCGGCCCTATGAGTTGTGTGTTTTTTAATAATAGCCAGGTTTCTTATAGCTAATACTTAACCTTGCTCTTCTAAATTCCTTGTGTTGTATGCTGATTGTACTGTTCTTTTTATCTCTTCTGTGGTAAATCCATTAGCGCTGTCCAGATAATAAATTACCAGATAATCTTCAGCAAATTGTTCAGGAATGCCGCTATCCTTGAAGAACGAGGCCAAGATGAAAAGGTTGCAGTTCCGGTTCCCTTTCTGCATTGAATAATACTTTTCAAACAATTCATGTTCTTCAAGAATCCGTTTCCGAATCTCTGCACTATCGGTAAGCACTGTGGCGCATCCCGAATTGTCCTTTTTATTGCCCTGTTTCGCTATAGGCTTACTTATTGATTGTGGAAGTGTATCTATGTCCACATGATAAGCGATAGCGCTATCATTGATATAAATATCCTTGTCCACACTCATAAAACACGCCCTGGACACATGTGCGCAACTGGTATCGAAAATCAGGTCCGCCCGTCCTGTTAGCCCTAATTGTTCACCTAAAAAGAAGTACATATCATAAAATCGATCAGGGTCTTTAAGGTCATGAAGTACTAAAACCTTTAATCCGTTTTGAGATGGTGATTTGAAAACGGATAACACGCAAGGGTATGTCTTAAGCCTGTTCTTTTCACCTTGTAGGTCCTTCACATTATCAAGATCTATACAGACTATACCAGACATTTCGATTAAAGCTTTATCTTCTCGCTTCTCAAAAGTTCCATTCGGACAGAATACCGGCAAAAGTTTCTGCTTCAGGTCGTCTCTTTTAGATTTGTCTTTTTCTTTCGATACAACATCAACTATTCTTTTAATTGATTTATCACAGTCACCGATCTTACGTAGTATTTCCATCAATGATACGTGACTGGGGTAATTCACTGCTTTAATGTTAGAGAATAAACTAACAGCAATATCCTTCTTTACCATATTTTTGAATTTTTAAAAAGTACAACTAATGACCATTTATTTTATTTATTTCATATCCCTATATAGAGTAGTAAATATTTTTGGTTCAGTTAGTTAACTATAAAGAGATGTCTTGTTCTTATAGAATAGTTAACTTAATCTGATAATGAGAGAGATAATTTATCAAGTTATAGTAGCGCGATTTTGCTTTTCTGTCCCTTGGTATGATATTATATAATTCATCAAGCGAAATCGTGATGTTAAAAGGTGAGCTACTTTCTATGGCATCTCGAATCTTACTGTCGTATGAATAAAGAGCAACCAAATCCATGATGTATTTCTTTTCCGGCTTTTTCTTCGCTACGATAGGCTTAGGTACCCCACTGATAGTACATGTTGACAGTGAGTTTGATCTGAAATATTCTTGAACTTTATAAATTCTGTCTTTTCTCAAATCATCAGTATAGTACACTCTGATAGGTAATCCTTTGTGCTGCCTGATCCTTAACCGGCATATAGTCTGAATAAGCAGTGATTCCATATACTGTTCATAGTCGCAATTGAGCTCGAACATGTGATTGATGTCGTTGACAATATTCTCAGGAATATTCCATTCTCCGAAGAAAACGACCGTAGTATAATCTCTAAATTCATTTGATCCCCTGTCATGGCCACTCCCACGATAGATAACGCTGAATTTATCTTGATTTATTCCAGCATCAGAAGCAAGATAATCGCTCAACAACTTACAAAAATCGCTTTCCGGCTTCTCGTCTGCTTCCAGTTCATCAATGCTTGTCCGCTGGAGATACAAGCTCATCCAGGTAATAATGAGAACGCGACCTTGCTGAGATTCTTTTTTTATAATTTCCACCAGGCCTTTGAGATACTTAGATACCTCGCTTTTGTTCCACCCTGTTAAGCTCTTTCTGGTGAATGGAAGCGGAAATTCAGTGAAGGAGATATCACTGCTGTATTTTGAACCAGTAACAGGAAGAATTCTTGAATCGGTGCTACTGGCCAAACAATCGATTGTTCCGTCAAAAAGAACAACACGCGAATCGTCCTTGAGTGAATCCAAGTTTACTTTAGCCCATTTAAAGCTGTTGTTCTGTCGAATTTGAGAAAATAGATAATTCAGCTTGTATTTCTCAAGTTTATTACCCAGTTTCATCAGATTCAACCCACTACATTTGTAGGCTGCTTCCATCAAGACCATATCCTGATAAATGTGTTGGTATAACTTGTTGTCTGGATCGATTAGTTTCCCATTTATCCCAGGCTGCTCATCAATGTAGGTTAATACGTTCTTCAGCTCTATCGGGTCCACAGGCTGTTCTGGATAGAAATTTATCAATTCATCCACGAGTATCAATCCTCTACAACCGTTACGGTAAGCGGTAAATAAAGGTATAGGATCTAGCTGAAACCGTGCTGATGTGATAACCAAGACATCAAAATTACGTAATGATTCTGGATCGTTACGGTAGTTGAGAAGTCTGTCACTAGATAACTCGCCGCTATGAAGAATATAGGTGCCTATCGGTTGGAGTTGGGACCTTAAGTCCTCGGCTGCATCTATAGTGGGAACAACAATAAGAACGCCGTTACTTCTGTATTTCTGGGCGATTTCTGCAATGATGGTCGTTTTGCCTGCCCCGCAACCTGAAGAGACAAAATATAGCCCATTGCTCTGGGGAAAGTCAATGCTGCAATTAAGGAACTGCATCATCGGTTTTCCTCCGGTTTCGATAAGCTTTATCGGCTGTTGATGAGAATACATTGTGAAATAATATGATTAAATTAACGATATAACAAAAGATTGAGCAGAAGAAAAATCCCGCCCTGCAGAAATGACCGCAGAGCGGGAAATTTTGAGATTACTCTTTGTTCTGGTATTCCTCAAAGAGCTGGTGGATTGTCGAACGTGCTACGTCGTAGCGAGAGAACTTATGAGGAACGCCGTCCACTTCCTCCGTCTTTCCAGCTGACTGATTAATAGCTGTAACCTCGCCTTGTGTGAGGGAGCCGATAAACTTTGTAATGACATTAGCGGCATCCTCCAAGGTTGTGGTACCATCAGCTACAAGGTCATGCATCTTTTCGATAAAATACTTAGATACCTCCTTTGAGCCGATCATCCTGGAATCGAGTCCTGCAGTCTTGAGGGTGTCGTAGATTTCGCGACCATACTTGTTGCTTCCCTCGGTGAGTCTATTTCTGGCCTCAACATCACTCTGAGCCTTATAAAGGCGGTTAGCAGTGGGTTGGCGTTTGTATGTTCCGGTGGCATAGCCCCAAGCAGCGATTTCAGAGCAACCCTCGGTGGAGTATTTTTTTACGAGCTCAAGAGTCTCGGTTACTTCCTTGTTGACACCAGGAAGGTTGCCGCTATTCAGGAGGGATACCAGGTAATCAGTACCCTTCCAAGGGCGGGTCGAAATGTTGGACTCCCCTAACATGGTGAGGACTTTGGGGCGCTCGATCTGAGGAAAGATAACAGGAAGGTCGTAAGGACGCTCATCGGGCTTGCGTTCCAGATTGAGGCGCGTAACTGCGTCATCTCGGTGTTGACCATCGATGATGACGAGATAACTGTCTATATCGGGATCGTCGAGTGAAAGTTGATTGCCGTTCTCGTCCACGACCTCAAGACCTTGCTCTAAACAGGCTCTTGCGGATACGACCAAGATTGGACTAATGATACCATTGCTACGCTTGATGGACACCATTTTTTTCTTAACAACCTTGTCGTTGACTTCGCGGTTATTCCTCAGACCGGCTTTCTTGAATCCTTGAGAAGAGAGCTCGTCCCATGTGTAGATTCTGCGAAGGTCAAGACCATTGGGAATAACATTGGCCCGGTTAGCGATTTCATCCACAGGACTGCCCGCTGTGGTGGCCTGCTCATTTGCATCCAGAGCAGTAGGGATGTCATTCGGAGTCGATACTTTAACAGCATTCTTCTCTTTCATAACTTCATTGTTTGAGTTTGTTGTTTCCTGAGCGTTAATGTTCTGCTCAGTCTCGTTTACGTTGTGGCTCTCAGGAGCCGGATCAATTGAATTTTTCATTTCTTCAATTTTTTGTTGTTAATTAATATTGTATATTGTGAAATGCTTAACTAGGCTGTAGCACTTCTGCTATGGTTTCACGTGCATTGTTTAAGATGCTTGTTCGCCCTTAGCACTGGCAAAATTACAGCCGCAAATTCGGGTGACCATAGCTTGTAGTGAACTGTAGTGAACTGTAGTGGATTGTAGTACAGTGCATTGATTTATAGACACTTGCACGATGTCCATTTCAGTGATTTTTGGGGAAGACGTTATTAGACTAAAAGCACACTAAAAGATGCCGTCCAAGAGTGGCATAGATCCCTTATATACAAGAATATAATACATGGCCCATTCATGTGCAGCCCAGATTACATAAAAGGAGGCGGCTTTATTTGGGCCATGACTATATATCATACCGTGATCATAGCCCTCAGCGAAGAGTTGATGCGCTTTTGATCACATCTTGACGTTAGAATCTAGCAGTTTTCAAATTGCCACTCGTGCGACCTGATTTCTGTATAGAGAGTCAAGGAAGATTACAGGTTATATACCCACCGAAGAGGTGGATATAAGCCTGTTTTCTTTTTCACTCATTAATACCTGATATGATGATTATATGCTAGTAATTCAAGACAAAACACCGTCGAGATTCACAAGCATAATATCGTTTTATTTTTCTGGAACAACCTAATTTACCCCGTTTCCAGAAAAATAAAAGCACATTTTTTGATTTGAAAACTCAGCTAAATACAACTAAAAAGCTCCGTTTTTGCTGAGTCTTCCAACACTTATCGATTGATATCAGATTGCAATTGAGATGAATACGAAGTTTTATTCGAGTGCTAAATCGGTATATATTTGGATTCTATTAGCATTCGAATCGAGATAAAAGTGCTAAATCGATGTTTTTTTCTATAGTTTTAGCACTCGAATGTGAGAATAAGTCGGGACCAATCACCTCTTCGGTAAAAATCTCTTCTTCATTCGGACTCTCTGGATAGTTACTTCAATTATCAATATTAACAATGAAAATATTCCCCCAAAAATGCCTGAACCCTTCGGATAAGTCCTTTTTTTGATAGATATCCGAAGGTTTCAAGCGAATAATACTGACTATCACCACCAGATAACCCTCCGCCTTACTTTCTTCTGTTCCACAACGGCGTAAGCATTTTTCCTGGTTAAATGGACACTGGCCGGAGCACACGTGAAGGCCAAGTGGACATCAAGGAAAAATCGTTCGAAGAGGTTCCAATGAAGTTTTGAGGGCGTCCGAGAAACTGAATGGGTTCTCGAGAAATGTGATATCAGAATATGAATAAGCCATTTAACGACAATTTTTATCTGATTGCCCCAGACAAAAACAAATGAAAGTGGTCCAACTAACACAAAAAGACGCGCAGGTTGGACTTATTATAGCCTTATATTCTGCCGACAATGCAGTAAAAAGTATCGATTCGGCAAAATATACTATACTATATTCTGCCGCTAATGGGTATTTTTGGCATTATGCGGCAGCTTTGAATGCAAAAGTTGAGCTATAACTCGATTTTTTGGAGACTTATAGCTCACCAACTGCATCCTAATGACTAAGGCCATCGAGTTTGTTGTTTCACTCTTCCCGACATGGACCAGTGCTGAAGAAGAGGTAACACATGCAGCAGGATGGGCCTATACTCACAATCCTTTCGGCTGTGACAGGATGAAGTTCAAGTCCCATAAATGATACCCCTATACAACTACCGTCAGCACTCTAATACAGGTGCTGGCGGTTATTTTTTGTTCCTTAAAAAGATACGGGTTTACTCAGCGTAATACATCATCGTCTGAATGAACCAACGACATGAATAATTGAAGAGTTATTGACTAAGTAGCAGGATTTGCCTTATAACGGCCATTAGTCATCCAAAAAACTGCCAAAACCATATTTACCCTAGTTCGGGATAAGAAACTATAGGGCAAGGCGCAACCCTTGGTAGTCATACGAGTACGTTGGGCCGCTGCAGCCACGGTACGACACACGGCAGTTCCAGTCGGAGTTGTACCAGCTACCGCCACGGCACACTCGGTAAGTGCCCATCCTGGGGCCACTCGGATTCTTCAGCGCTTTACGCCCCCAAAGACCATACCAATCCTGACACCATTCCCACACGTTGCCGCTCATGTCATACAAGCCCAACTCGTTAGGCAACTTGATAGCGACTGCTTGAGTGGCGCAGCCTTCGGTGCTAAGTTGCTGTGACGGAATATCATACCAAAACCACGCCACTTTTTCAATGTCATTGTTGCCTGCGTATTTGTAGCCTTGGCTGTACTTGCCGCCGCGAGCGGCATATTCCCACTCT
>JAEEGG010000761.1_pt1 | contig 94815 bp, 70 predicted proteins | sample 9134161 | NCBI WGS metagenome assembly JAEEGG01 (sample SAMN16246543, study PRJNA631951) | gut metagenome | biome: gut microbiome; feature: rumen; material: CR-attached | host: Bos | place: Iran: Karaj | collected 2018-10
TGACTTGTTCTTTTTCCGCTTCCTGCAGGCCGATAACAGCCGGGCGGTAATAATTGACCATGGCGTAGTAGGCGGTCTTACGGTTAGTCCAGTCGCGGTCGCCGGTATCGGGGTTGCTGGACTTGCTGCGAGCTGAAGCGAAACGGACATTGGAGGACATGATCATCAACCCGTCCGGAATCACATCAGCCTGAGGAGTATAATTCTGCGAAGTCAGAGGATAGACCTTCCCGGCCTGGGCGGTAAAGGAAGACGAGGTAGAGAAGACCATCCGGGTCCCGTCGGTAGCGCTTATGGTAAAGCGCATGCCGCTCGCGTAGGTCTGGGCGGGAATCAGCAGATGGACGGCATTACCGAAAGAAAGGCCTTCGCCCGGAGCATACACCACGACACGGGGCGAAGCGCCGGAAGCTGGGCTGATGCTCTCGAAATCAGTAGTGAACGGTCCGCTGACCTTCTCCGTACCGAGAGACTCGAACATCACGGAGGAAATCTTAGCCTTGTACGTGCCCGGCACAGTCAGCTTGATGGAGCACATCAAGGGCGAGAAATTGATTTTCACCGAGTTGGCGCTGCCCGTCATGATGAATGCCGCCGGATCGTAAGTCGTAGAAGAACAGGTCTGCGTCGCCGGCAGGGAGAGCGTGGCCGAGCCATTGCCGTAGTTCGACACGATCGACGCGGGATAGGCAAAATAGTAAGGCGCCTCCGAGGTCAGGGTAACGGAGAACTCCGCCTTGTTCGTTCCCACATAAGGCGAATCGGCCGCCAAGGATTCAGACGCCGTGCCATTGACGGAGATGGCATCCCCCGCCGACCAGTAGTTCGGATAAGCGTTTCCCTGTTTTTCGCCAAGATGCGTCTTCGTCTGCGGGAGGCTGGCCTCGAAAAGAAGCGTCTGGGGAACCGCCTCCATCTCAAGCTGTTTCTCTTGGGTGCAAGAGAATACAAGGGGCAGGAGGAGTAATATGGAATTAATCTTTTTCATAGCCTCAATCAATTATAATTCCAGTCAAATCCTCCAAGGTCATCCTTTTCCTCAAGGGAATCCAGTTGAGAGCCGTTGCAAAACGCCCGCTCCATGCAAGTAATGTTGAACACTGCCGTGTCCGGTAATAAGTATTCTTTTTTCATAGGAACAGTCTATTTTGCGGGAGGATTACAGGTCTTCTGAGGATTGCCGCCCAACTGCGACCAGTTGGATCCGGGAGCCGTCGTCTTGGGGCAAGTGATCTTGTAAAGGACAGCGCCCGACGAGGAAGAACCGGTCACATAGATGTTTCCGTCCTTGTCGATGGTGGGGCTGGTACGGGTTCCGTCAAGATTGATCGACGAGATGAGTTTGCCGTCGGCCGAGGACAGTTTCAGCAACTTGCTGTTGTCTTTGTTGTAGTCCACCACATAGATGTAGCCCATGGAGTCAATGGCCGGAACACCCGTATTATAGTTGCCTTCGGTCGTGTACGACCACCCCTGGGAACCGTCCCGGTTGTTCAGCCGGAATATCTTTTCCGCAGCGCGGAAGTAGGCATTGCCCTCGGGATCCAGCACGCAGCCTAGGCCGAGGACGCCATTGTTGGAATGGCTCTCCAGTTCAACCTTCCATACGGGAGTGGGTGCAACAGTCAGTTGGTAACTGTCAAGATTGAATTTGGCGCAGATTATATTCTCATTGTCGCTGGTGGAACTGACGTAGACGCCGTGGTTGGTACCAACGACGGGTTGTCCGGCCTTGCACAGGTAGCCGTTGCCGTCCGTATGGCGCATACCGAGGAGGTTGCACTTGCGCCCGGCATCATTATTATCGGTGAATTTCCAGGTGCCAATAGCGCCGTCCACCGGGGAGATGTGATAGCCGCCACCGGTCTCCTCGCCGGGTTTGCGGCCCTGGTTGGTGCCGCCTCGTGCGGTGCCATATATAAGTTCTCCGTTGTAGCCTACGGCCACGCCGCCCCAGGAACCCTTATCGCACTGCAGACACTGCTGCAGGCTTCCGTCGGAGCGTTTGAAGACGGCAAAGTTCGAGGTCAGGTCATTGCCGCTGTTGGTCATCGGGACAGCGACATAATCTCCGATGGGCGTCGCAATGGTGCAACGGTACTGGGATTTAGAGCCCGTGTCGTGATACCAGTTCTCGTCGGAGAGATCCCCTTTCACGGAATATAATCCGCCGTGACCATCCTCGCTATATGAGTATTGCACGGGGATATACACATTGCCCTGAGCATCGATGGAAGGTGTCGGGGTCTGGATGTCACGGTCCGTAACATAGGGGTTGCGTCTTCCGATGTCGTAACTGCCGAAGATGGTGCCGTCGGGACTGAATCCGACCAGATGGTAGCCGGAGGAGGCAACATAAATCTTGCTGCCGTCCGCTGAAACGGCAGGTGCGGCCCAGTCTGCCACCGCGGTGCCCTTGTCGTCGGAAGTGTCGTCGTAGAGCACGCTCCACTCGATGGTGAGGTCGTGTCCTGCGGAGATGGCGACAGAGAAGTTCTTGGTGGCGGTGGATTTCTGACCGTAATGGTCCGTGACGGTCAGGCTGACGGGGATGTCGTCACCGTAGGTGTTGAACACCACTTCCGGATTCTGTTCGGTAGACAGGATGCCGCCGATGTTCCACTCCCAGAGTTCAATGCCGTCCTCGGAGGTTGACTTGTCGGTAAATTTCAGGATTTCATCCATCTGCGGATTGGCGGGAAGTTCGAAGTCGGCCACCGGAGGAGTATGCGTCTCGCCGCCGCCCCCTTTGAACTGGAGTACCGCATACACCGGATGATGGTCCGAAATCCATAGTTTCTTCCATTTCATATTGAGGGTGCGGAAGCGCAGGCACTTGTCGAAGCCTCCATAAAAGATATGGTCGAGATGCTGGTGCTTGCTGATCGTGGACTGGCTGCCCCACCAGTGGAAGGTCTCGATATTGTCGGTGAGGGGCGCGGTCTGCCGGGCGCTCTGATAAGTTTCGAGAATCGGTGCCAGGGCGGGATCGTTCTCTTCCACATTCCAGTCGGCGGAAAGCACGACGGGAAGCCCCGCGGGGCATTTCTCGGCGACTGTATTGAGCACGACGCCGACCTCCTTGATCTGGGAGGCGGCGTACAGGCTGAGGTGGGTATTGATGTAGAAGAATTTGCGTCCGTTTTCTTTGACGGTCAGCACGGCCCAGGTAGCGGTGCGGCTATTCCTGTCCTCATTCTCGGGGAAATAGCTGTTCGGGACGTCCGGTGTGGCGGACAGCCAGACCGTTCCCCAGTTATCCACCTGGATCTCGTTGGTCTTATAGAGGATCGAGGTCGATTCTCCGTTTCGTGCACCGTCAACACGGCCGACGCCGACATAGGAGTAGCCCCTGCAATTGGCGATGATGTCGTCTACCTGATTCATTTCCGCTTCCTGCAGGCCGAGCACCGGCGGCTCCATCGTGTTGACCATCTGGAAATAGCCCGCCTTTCGGACTTCCCAGTCTCTTTCACCGACATCGGGGTCGCTCTGCTTGCTGCGGGCGGAGTAATAACGCACATTGGAGGACATGATGAGCAAGCCGTCGATGGTCTCGGGATCCGGTTCGTCCCCGCTGTCACGGGTGTACCACTTGCTATAGTCCAGCTGCTCATGCCTGTAGCAGGAAGGGGCTGCAAGCAGCAGGGAGAGGAGAATTATAATATACTTTTTCATAATGCAGAATTTTACCATCCGGGGTTCTGGTCAATGTGATAGCCGCGGCTTTCATAATCGCGGACGACAAGGGGCGGTATGGGATCGAGATACTGCCTGTCGTCGGCGTACCACTTGCGCTTGATGGCAAGTTCGAAGCGGAGGTCGTAGCCGCCGTCGGGATTCTCGTCCAGACGAAGCCCCTGCTCGGGAGAGTTGTCCGGAAGGACCTGGACATATTTGTTCTGGGCATAACTCGGGACGTCGGCGTAGGCGTCGTAGGTTACGTAGAAATCGTTGGTGTCGTCGTTGTTTACCTTGAATTGTACATTCAACCCGGGCACGTGCAGACCGATGAGGGGAACCCGCTCGAAGCATTCTCCCTCTTTCCAGCGCCTCAGGTCGGTCTCCCGGAATCCTTCGAGGACGAGTTCAATCGCCCGCTCGCGGCGGATTTCGAGGATGACGGGGTCGTTGATGTCCGGATAGAAGGTTTGCTGGAGATAGGGATCCACGGATGTCGGCTTGGAGGAGGTTACGCCGGCCTTGTCGCCGAATCCCGCCCGGAGGCGAAGGGCACCGATGGTTTTGGCCCAGTCGGCATCGGTAAGCTCCCCGAGCTCGGCCTTTGCCTCGGCATAGTTGAGGAGCACTTCCGCATAACGGAGAATCGGCAGACTGTTTTCGTTCTTGCTTGTTCCGTTCTTGCTCGTATCGTCCTCCACGAACTTGATGGGCTGATAGCCGGTGACGGCGCAGCCATTCACAATGTCGGGACGGCGGTCTCTCCACCCCCCGTTGTTGATTTCATAGTCGGGGCCCTTGACGGTCTGGGCCAGCCGCTCGTCGCGGTTGGAGAACTCGTTGATGAAACTGATGGCCTGATACTTGGACTTGTCGGTGAACCGGCTGCCGTCCTTGCAGAGATAGGTGAAGATAAACGCCCTTGACAGGCAGATGCCGTCGCCGTAGGTGGCGGAATTGTAATAATAGTTTGCGTTGCCGGTCACAATGTCGTCCAGCGAAGCCTGGACGCCGAGAATGACTTCGTCGGTCAGAATTTTCTTCGAATAGAAAACGCTCCTGTAGGCCCCGAGCGAAGGATTTCCGTCCAGATAGGAGTCGTCGCATTTCTTGGTGTTGAGCTTGACGGACTCGTCTGCGATGAGAACCGCGGCGGCGTCGGCCGCCAGGCGGTACAGTTTTGCGGCGGGCCATTCCGCCGTCTCTTCATTGTGGTACTTCCTCCAGGAAGCCTCGAAGAGGCAGGCGCGGCTCTTGAGGGCGTAGGCCGCATTCTTGGAGATGCGGGTGTTGCCCTGGGAAGATGTCGTCCTGATGTGCTCCGCGGCGAAATCGAGGTCTTCGATGATGTGGGAGATGATGACGTCGCGGGAATCCCTGTTCTTGTACATCTCGTCCAGCTCGGTGCTGTTGAGACAGTGGTCGAACCACGGAACTCCGCCGTATGCCTGGAGTTTGCGCAGGTAGAAACGGGCCCGGAACCAGCGGGCAAGGCCCTCGTAGTGGTCCTTGTCCTCCTGAGGGACGGTGCAGTCTTCGCTGTGGATGCCGTCAATCAGGAAGTTGATGGTCCTCAGGCTGCTCCAGCTCCACGAGGTGACGCCTTCCGGGCTATATCCTTCGCAATAGAAGGAGTTGATACTCTTGGCCGCGATGTAGTCGGCGCAGGTCCCTTCCGCGGAACTCAGGTCGCCCAGAGAAGGAAGTTGATTATAGAAGGACAGGGAGTATGCCTCCAGGCCCGAGGAAGATCCGAAGACCAATTCCCGGCTCCCGGAAGAAACCATATCTTCTTCAAGCGTGCAGGCTTGCAGGCAAAGGATTGCAAGCGTCAGTATGGCAAGTTGCTTTTTCATCGTCTTCAGATTTTAATGGTTACGCCGATGGAGAACGTACGCATCGTCGGCAGGGAGTTGCCGTCGCCGAAGTTGTCCGTTCCGTTGCCGAGGTCCTGGTCGGAGCCCTTTGTCGCCGTGGCGATATCCACGTCCGTGGTAAGCCTGTAAATAGGCGCCCACGTGTAGAGGTTCTCGCCGGAGAAATAGATGCCGAGGCCGCTGAGTTTCATCCGCTTGACCCATTTCTGCGGCAGGTTCCACCCGACCTGCAGATTCTGGAGGCGGAAATAAGAAGCGTCGAACACATAGCGGTCTACCTTGTGCTGGCCGGAGAAGAAGATGCGGTAATAACCCGTATACTTGGGAAGGAAAGCGTTCTTATTCTCCGGCGTCCAGGCGTTGTTGACCGTCCAGGCGAGGGCGTTGCCGTACGGACGGTGATACTGGCCCCAGATGATGGATTCTCCGCTGGGGTACCAGCCCTGCTTGCCGATGCCCTGGAACATCGCGGAAGCGTAAATACCGTTCCATTCAATGTTGAACGAAAGGGAGTACATGTAGCGGGGATGCTTGTTGCCTACGATGACCATGTCGCCCGGGTCGTCCACCGTCAGCGAGCCCTTGTCGACCCTGTGGTTGCCGTTGAGGTCCTGCAGGATGACGTCGCCGGGCCTTGTCAGATAGCCCTCGTGAAGCTGGATGAGATCGTTGACGTAGGGAACGCCCTGCCCATAGAAGTTGTCGATCTGCTCCTGGTCGTCGAAGAATCCGCCGAACTTGAAGCCCCAGATCTCGCCGATCTCCTGGCCTTCGTAGTAGTCGCTGAGCGACTTGGTCGGGTTGTTGTAACGGGTGACGAAGGTGCGGTTGTCGGCCAGCGTGGCCTTGAATCCAATATTCAGATCGTGCCCGCCTACCATAAACGAATCGTCATAGCTCAGCGAAACCTCGAATCCCCGGGTGACCAGGTCCGCGTAATTGCCCTTCGGCGAACTGGCTCCGTAGGTATCGGGGAGGCTCGGGCCGACCGTGTACATATTCAGCGTATTGCGGACGTAGTAGTCTGCGGTCAGGTTGATCTTGCCGTTGTAGAACCCGAGGTCGATGCCGCCGTCAAGGGTCCGGGCCGTTTCCCAGGTGAGCCCGTCGGGAACCTGGCTGGGAATGCCGGTGGTCCTGTGCTTGCTCTTCCCGTCGATGATGTAGGAAAGGTTGCTGAATCCGAACCGCTCCATATAGGAGTAAGCAGCCATATTGCCGTTGCCGAGCTCGCCCCAGGAGAAGCGGAACTTGGCGTTGGAGACAATCTTCGGACTGACCTTGAACCAATGCTCCCGGGAGAGTCTCCAGGCCGCAGATACGGAAGGGAAAAATCCCCACTGCTGCTGGGGGGGGAACTTCGAGGAGCCATCGTAACGGCCGTTGAATTCAATGAGATAACGCTCGTCGAAGGCATAATTCAACCGGAAGAACAGGCCCGCTGTCCGCCAGCGCGTCTCGTAGGAATAGGTCGTGATGTTGTCTCCGAGCGCCAGCTGGATGTTCTCCGCATCCTCGGAGATAAGCCCGTAGCGCAGTACCTGGCCGATTTTGCTCAGGGAACGCTCCCAGTTGAAACCGACGAGCGCCTTGAAGTCGTGCTTCCCGTTCCAGAGGTTGGCATATTCCGCATACTCGTTGGTGGCGAGGTAAGTAGTGCGGTTCCAAGTGTCCTGGATAAAGTCATTGACCCCGGGCGTGCCGAGCCAGGTAATCTGCCCGGGCGCTTCGCTGTAGGATACCATCGAATTCTTCTTGGTGTAATTGTACCAGGCCGACTTGACGGTGAAGTCGGCGTTCAGGCGAAGGGTATGCTTGAAGAACTCGGCGCGGAGCCCGGTCGTAGACTTGAATTCGTGGCGGAGCTGGTCCGTGTAGTTCTTGCCGGTCACGAGGCCGCCGATGGCCATTGCACCGGCCTTGGTAAAGGTCCCGTCCGGGTTCCAGATGGGCGCACTGACGCGGCCGTTGTCCTGGATGGCGCGCAAGTAGATGCCGTTGTTGGTCTGGTTGGAGCCGGCGGGAATGTGGTTCTTGTCGTAGTTGAAAGAGACATTCTCCCGGATGGTCAGCCAATCGGTGGGACGGGCGTTCATTTTCGCGCGGAGGGATGTCGTCAGATACGTATCCGGATTGAAGTTGAGGATACCGTCATACTTATAGAGACGGCCGGAGAGGTAGTAATCAAGTTTGCCGGTCGTTCCGCTGGCGGAAAGGTTGTGCGTCTGGGCAAAGGTAAACGGCTTGTAAATCACCTTGTAATAATTGGTGTTGCCGTAGTACACATACCTTCCGGACTCATCCACGGCGACCTCCTCCGTAATGCCTTTCTCCTTGCGGCGGAGGAATTCGCTCAACCAGGCCTGGGAAAAATCCTGGCTCGTGTTCATACCGGAAGGTTCCGTGCCCATATAGTTGTAATAGGCCTCCCGGAACAGGGCGGCGTACACATAGCCGTCATCTACGATGTTGGGGAGATTGGTCGGCTGCAGGAAGGAGAAGTTGCCGTTGTAGCTGAAATTGAACTTGCCCGCTTCCCTGGCGGCATCCTTGGTCGTGATGAGCACGACGCCGAAGGTTGCGCGCGAACCGTAGATGGAGGCTGATGCGGCATCCTTCAGCACGGAGACGCTCTCGATATCGTCCGGGTTCAGCAGCGCCGGATCGCCTTCCACCCCGTCGATGAGAATAAGGGCGCTTCCGCCGCCGCCGATGGAGGTCGTTCCGCGGATGTTGTATTCGGCGGAACGGCTCGGCTTACCGTCGGAAAGCGAAATGTTGAGGTTCGGAATGGCGCCGACCAACATCTGCGTGGTATTGGACGAGGGACGGCCGGCAAAAACCTCCGAGGACACCTGGTCCACGGCGCCGGTCAAGTTGGCCCGCTTCACGCTGCCATAACCCACGACGACGACGTCGTCGAGGAATTCACTCGCAGTGGCGAGGGACACGTTATAAGGCCCCGGACCCGTGACGGTGAAGACGTAGTCCTCGTAACCGAGGGACGATACGACGATCTCCTGCCCCTCCGTGGCGGTGAGGGAGAATTCCCCGTCCAGGGAAGTGACTGTGCCGCTCTTGGTCCCTTTGACAACGACGCCCGCGCCGATGACCGTCTCCCCGGTAATGGCGTCTCTTACGACGCCGGTGACCGTGATCCGGTCCTGCGCAAGGCCCGTGAGGGCCAGCAGTCCCAGAAGGATGGATAGAATAATTTTTCGCATAAAATCCGGATTATCTTTTTTACAAAGATACGCCGGAGGAGCGCACAATTCTACACCGAAATTTTACAGAATTGCAACGATTTTATCTTTTTGATTTTTCCACTGCCTTGAACTTCAAAAGAACGACCCCGTGCGAAGGAATGCTGACAGTCGGGGGACATTCCTGCTGTTTCCATAAGTCGCGGCAGTGCTTTATCCTGCTCCAACCCGCGTTGGCGAGCGTTTCGGAGATGTTTATGAGGACGGATTCTTCTCCAAGATTGAAAATTCCTGCGGCAAAGGAACCGTCCCGCAGGGGACGGCCCCAGATCTGGATTCTGCCGTCTTCCAGCAGGCAGTCTGCCTGTTTTCCCAGCGGATCCTGGTCGATGGCGATCACCTCGTTGTTGCACAGAAGATTCAGTGTGAAAGCATCAATGCAGGACAGGTCGCCACCGATAATAAGCGGGGCGGCAAGCAGTGCCCAAAGCGAAACGTGCGCGTACTGTTCATCGGGCGTCAGGCGCGTGTCGCGAAGCCCCGCACCCCAGCCGACTTTTCCGACCACCAGCATATCCGGATCATTCCAGTGACCGGGACCGGAATAAGATGCCAGCCCCCGCTGCTTTACAAACCCGATCCGGACGACCCGCTCCCATTTGTCCGTCAGGTCTCCGTGCGTCCTCCAGAGATTGCCTCCTGCTTCCTGCCCCCAGGTCCAGACGTCCTCCAGACCATATTGGCAGATAGAATAGCAGATATCCCTCGGCTGTCTGCGGAGTGCCTCTTTCATGACAAGATACGGCTTAATGTGTTCCTCCTTGCCCACGGTGGGCATCTGTTTAAGGAGTGTCCGATAGCCGCACAGGTCGTATTTAAGGTAATCGACTCCCCACTCATTCCACGTGTCGGCATCCTTCTGCTCATATCCCAGTGCTCCCAAATAACCGCCGCAGGTGCGGTCTCCGGGCGAAGAGTACAGTCCGAGTTTAAGACCATTGCGGTGAAGCCAGTCGCCGAGCGCGGAAATGTCGGGGAAGCGATCGTTCGGAAGCAGGGTCCCGTCATCGCAGCGTGAGGCCCCCTGCCAGGCGTCGTCAATGTTGACATAACAGTAGCCATAATCGGCCAGTCCGCTTGTTATCAATGCCTTTGCTGACTCGAAGACCTTTTCCTGCGAGACCTCGACGCCCCAGCAGTTCCAACTGTTCCAGCCCATCGGAGGGGTAAGGGCAATCGTGTCGCCGATTTTCAGGATCAGGCTGCCTTTCCCCCGTCCGGCCCTGTTTCTGGCTTCCCATCGGATCGGATATTCTCCTGCCTTCGCGACCGAACCGCTGACAACCCCTCTTTCGGGGTCGAGCGTCAGTCCTTTCGGAAGACCGGAAGCCTTGAAAGTCATCGGTCTTATCCCGGAGAAGGGGAGACGAAAATAAATGGGATGTCCGGGTTTCGCGCCCAGCACGAAAGGTCCGTTGTACCGGGGTTTCGCGGGGGCGCCGGGCGTGAGGCAGTATTTCTCCGGCTGCGGGGAAAGACGGAGCAGTACCGGATAGTGATCGGAAATGTAGGTTACATCCGGATCATAAGTGGCGTTGTCTACAATATATTCTTCCGGCTTTCCGGTCCCGTAGAAGATATAGTCGATGATACCCGCCGATTTCTCTTTTCCCCACGCGTTGAATGTGTTCCTGCAGGTCGATTCCGTTTCCTTGCAGGATGTCCGTGCGTCATTGAACCAGCCGGCCAGCGTCCGGATGGCTGATTTGTCCGGGGAGTTGTTGAAATCTCCGACAAGGAAGATGGGAGCGGTCTTGAACTCCGTCCGTCCCAGCCCCGTGATTTTCTCCATTTGCGTCAGCAATGTCTCCGCTTCCTGGTCCGGCAGGTCCGGATTCTCTTCCACAGCCCAGCTGATATGCGCGGAGAAAAACCACAGTTCCTTACCGGCCCTGTCCTCGAGATGGAGCCAGGAAGTAATAATCGGACTCCTTTGTCCTTTCCGGACGGATGCGGTGTCAGCCGGGTTTTCGCTCAGCCAGAAACACCCGTTCCCCAAAAGGTTGAAGCGGGCTTTACGATACATCACGCCGACGGATTCGTCGGAAGTTCGCACCATTTTACCCCCGCTCAGCCGCCCGGGACAATAGATGAACCATTCTTTGCCAAAATCTTCTTCCAGATCGGCGGCCTGCGTCCTCCTGACTTCCTGTAGACCGATAATGTCGACGGGATTCTGCTCGAAGAATGCTTTGAGCGCAGGCCTCCGTACCCTCCAGGGCTGTCCTCCGAACTTATAGTCGTAGTCCGGTCGGTTGTCGTCCAGGAACCGGACATTGAAAGTCCCGACGAGGGTTTCGTGCTCTTTCGACTGTCCGAGGCACAAGGAGGGCGCTGCCGCCAGGAGTATAAGATAGAAAAACCTACGCATAGGATAATTATTTCACGGTCTTTGCAACATTGCGCGTACGCCACTGGCGGGGCGTCATCCCGAATTCACGCTTGAAGCATTCCGAGAAGAAGGAGTGGGTGTTGAAGCCGACCGACTGCGCAACCTCCTGCACGGAGACGGAGTCGTCCTTCAGGAGCTCTACGGCCCGGTGGAGCCGCACCTTCATTACGTATTCCATCGGGGAGACATCGGCATAATCCTTCATCTTCTTATATAAGGTGGAAGGGGAGAGGCATACCACCTCGGCCAGGTCGTCCAGCGTGATGCTGCGATGGAGGTTGGCATTGACGTATTCCTGGATGCTGCGGAGGAATTTCTGCTCCTGGGCGGAAACCCTTCCCGTGGGGAGTTCCCCGTCCGACGGAAGCGAAGAGACGTAGAATTCGTACACCCGCTTGCGGTTCTCGATGAGGTTGTCGACCGTGCTGCGGAGTTTCTTCGGGGAGAAGGGCTTTTCCAGATAGGCGTCGGCCCCGCCTTCCAGACTCTCCTGCATGAATACGTCGGGCACTTCGGCCGATAGCAGGATCACCGGAATATGGCTGGTGGCGAGGTTGCCCTTGAGGGCCCTGGTGAGGGCGATGCCGTCCGTTTCGGGCATGATTACGTCGGAGACGACCAGGGTCGGGGAGGCGCCGGCTTCAATCTTTTCGAGGGCTTCCCTGCCGTTGGATGCGTAGACGATGTTGTAGGATTCACTCAGGATGTCGCCGATGACCCGGGACATATCCTTGTCGTCCTCGACGACCATTACGGATTTGTCCTTGGTCTCCACGACGGGGAGATCTCCGACGGATTCCTTTGCCGAGGAAACGGGAAGCGTGAAGAGGAAGCGGTTGACTTTCAGGTCGTCGTCCATCGATAGCGACCCGCCGAGCAGGGATGCGAACTGACGGCTCGTCGAAAGGCCCAGTCCGGTCCCCTCGACATTGGCGGAAGCGCTGTCTTCGTAGCGGTAGAAGGGCTGGAAGATAAGCTCCCGGACGTCCTCGGGCAGGACCGCCCCGTCATTCTCCACGCTTACCACGGCATCGTGACCGGAGACCGACAGAGTGACGGAAGAATGGTGCCTGGAGTATTTGAGGGCGTTGGAAAGCAGGTTGTCGAAAATGCGGCCGACCGAACGGACATCCGTCTCGCAGTATACGGCAGTGTCGGGGATCCTGATGGAAAGGGTCTTCCCTTCCTGCATAAAGGTGGGGAGAAACCGGCGGTGCGCATCCTTGAGAATGCCCCGGAGGTCGAGGAATTCGGGGTGGATCTGGAAAGTGGAATCGGTGAGTTTCCGGAAATCGAGCAGTTCGTTGATGAGGACGGTCAACTTGAGGGAATTCCGTCGCATAATGTCCAGATTTTCCTGCACGGAGCCATCTGCGGAGGAGGAAAACTTCCGGATCAGCGCTTCCAGCGGAATCTGCACCAGGGAGAGCGGCGTCCGGATTTCGTGGGCGATGGAGGTCAGGAACTCCATCTTGGACTCCAGCAGACGGCGCTCGTGCTCGCGTTCGGCCTTCTCTTTGGCGTGCCGGTCCGATACGATGGCCGCCACGGCTGATGCCAGCAGAAAGAGCAGGATGTACAAGATAAATGCGACCGGGCTCAGCAGAAGATGGGGTTTTACGCGCAGGTCCAGCGTGGTTTCCTCGCTCTCTTCTCCCGACACCGACAAGGTCTTAAGGCGCAACTTCCATTTTCCGGAGGGGATATCGTACACGTCGAAGGTTCCGGCCTTGACGGGAGCCCAGTCGCTGAAGCCGTCGATTTTCCAGTAGATGATCTCTCGCGGGAGACGGGTATAGTCCAGCGGGGACGCTTTTATCTCAAAGGAGCGCGTGCTCCGACCGAGGTTGAGGGCCGTCGGGAAGAGAAGGGGACCTCCGTCCGTCCGCTCCGGCGAAGACAGGATGCTGAAAGATGAGATGAAAGGCCGCCGGAGTCTCCCGCCGGGCCTTGACATCTGCCGCTCGGAGAAAGAGATAAACCCGTCGGAGGTACCGGCGTAGAGCGTCCCGTCAGAAGCGATGAAGTTGGATGCGTAGTTGAAACTGTCGATTCCCAGGGCCTCCAAGGTCAGGAGGGGGAGCGGTCTGCCGTCCTCCGGATTCAGTATCTGCAGGCCGTGCGCTCCGGTAATCCACAGGAGGGAGGATGCTTTTTCGCCGGCCATTTTCAGCAGTCGGGATTCCGTGCCGGAGAGCGGGGAGAAGCGGTCATCCGCGGCGTGATATTCCCAGAGTCCGCCGCCTTCGGAGATGGCGAATACCCGTCCTTGCCTGTCTTCGTAGATGTCGGTCAGGATGTTGGCCGTAGGGATCTTGTAAGTCGTGACGTCGGAGGGTGAATGACGGTATACCTGCCCGTTGATGCTCGCCACCCAAACCGAACCGTCCGCGGTACAGATGATCCGGCTGATCTGTTTGGTCGGGATGTAGAGTTCCCGCTCGAAATGGCCTCCCGGCAGTTCCCGCCCGGCGAGATAGCCTTCGCCTCCGCCGATCCAGAGCCTCCCGGTCGTGTCGCGGCAGAAGGCATAGGCGGAATTACCGGCCTCGGGAAAGAACTCGATGGCGCCGCTTTCGGTATCGAGCCGTGCTACGGGGAGTTCGCCATCGATGGTACCGACCCAGAGAAGGCTGCCCTCTGCCATCAGGCCGGTGATGTTGCGTCGCTCGAAAAAGGTCCGGGAGCAGCGTCCGTCCCCGGGGTCGAGGCAGAGAAGCCCCCGGCTGTCGCTGCCGATCCAGATGCGCCCGTCCGGGGTCTCGGCGAAGTCGCGGGCCTTGAAGAAGCCTCCTGCGAAATCGTTGGAATAGTGCCGGAGATGGAGGTCGTCCGCTTCGAGATGGACCAGGCCTTCAAACAGGGTGCCGGCCCAGATACCGCCCCGGGAATCCTCCGTAAGGCAGCGGAAAGAATTGTCGCTGAGGGGTCTGAGGATGGGCTTCTCTTCGAGGTCTGCATCAAGGACGTGGATGCCGTCCCGGGCCGCCAGGTAGAACAGACCATCTTCGCCGAGGATGGCGTCCCTGATCCTCTGCATCGTAGGGAGCGGACGGAGCGTTTTTTCCTGAAGGGATAAGGCGTACGAATTGCCGTTCGTCTCGGCGATAAAGATATGTTCTCCGGCATACATAATGCGGGAAATATCCAGTCCGGAGAGGATCTCCCGCTGCTCCGGGAATACGATGGCGGGGGCCTCGGAACCATTTGCCGAGAAGAGAAGATCCCCTTTGTTTGTTATGGAGTACAGGGCACCGTCGGGCGTACGGCAGATAAATGTGCCAAGCCCCGGGAAACATTCCGTCTCTCCGCTATCCGGCCGGACGGATATCAGGTCTTTCCCGATGGCCATCCAGAGTGTACCGGAAGCCGAGAGGCACATTTTCCGGATGCCCGATCCTTCGAGATCCGGAGAGGGAACCGGCTTCATCTGGCGCTCTCCCGTCCGGATCTGGAACAAGCCGCTCGAAGTCCCGGCCCAGATGGTGCCGGCAGCATCTTCCGCCAGCGTGAACACGACGGGCTGCACGGAATTTTCCACCTCCGGGAAGGCGACGTGCACGATGGTGCGTCCGTCATAGACGTCAAGCCCTTCGTTGGTGCCGATCCACACAAGCTGCCGAGAATCCGTCAGTACATCATTGACACAGTTGTCCGAAAGTCCGTCTGACAGATCCAGCCTCGAAAGGAGGAACCTGTTCCCTTCCGCCCGGGCGAAGACGGACAGCGACAGCAGAAACAATATGACGGCTTTTTTTAGCAATTGTACTTTCTGGAGGACTATACAAATGTAGGTATTTACTGAGAAAGAAACAATCTGGCAGGCGGGACTTTACTAAAAATGCGGCCCTGGCCGGGAGGACCGGGGCCGCATTCGGGAAGTGCGTGGCGCTCTACTGCTGGTAGCAGCCGGGCCAGGAAGTGGCGCCGCGGTTGTTGCCGTTGATGTCCTTGCCAAGGGCTCCGATGCTGTTCAGCCAGGTGTAGAAGCCGGAGTCGGCGTTCTGGATCTCGGTATTGACATCCGCCGTCGCAGCCAGCATATTACTGTTGGTGCCGGTGAGGGTACCGTTCCAAGTCCATGGAGCGCTCCAGCCGCCAAAGCAACTGCTGTCGGCCCAGTAATCAGAGCCGAAACCGGTGGTATTGGTCCAGTTTGTATCGCTGTCGAGACCCGGAGACACTTTGCAGTAATAAGCCGGGACATTATATGTTGCTTTGCAGCCGACAGATTTGCCGTCAGAGTAGTTCGAGCAAATAATGCTATTGATTAAGGAAACGGAACATTCCGCATCAAGCCTGATAACCCCATTCTTACTCTTTAACTGATCCGTGCTCTCTGGACGACGTATCTGGTCACCTATAATGCTGCTGTTGGACAGAATGAGTTTGCTGCTGGCATTACCCATACAAATCCAATAAATAGTTCCGTCTGTTGCATTACGCGAAGCAAAATTATCATGCATGGAGCAATTGTTCATAGCTATCGTGGCACCGGCCCATACAGCCATAACCTGCCCGCTCTTGCCCCCCTGCTCGTTACCTGAGCTGTAACCCCGGCCAGAGGAGTTGTTCTTGAATTCACAGGCATTGAAGTAGAATTTCGTCCCCCCGTTACGGCAGTTGATAATTGCGGCGCAGCTATTGTTAGACTGGCTACTACGGCAAGACCAGTTGTTGTCAAACACGCAGTTGTCGAAGCGTGCGCAGTCTCCGCTGGAAGTCAACCTGATGATACCCCCTGCGTTTGTGTTGCCTCCAACAAAGCTATAGTTTTCTTTGAAAAGTACATTTGTGCAATCAAATGCACCTGTGGCTACACAAATAGCGCCACCTGCATAATTATCCCCACTCCCATCGGCGTGATTCCCCTGGAATTTACCACCGGAGAAAGTGGTAGTGGAAGTGCCTCTCTCTATCATGACTGCACCGCCTCTCTGATTACTCCAGTTATCGATGAACTCACAGTCTGTGAAAGTACAGGAGACATCGGTAGTAGCGCCGTCTTCGAGTGGTCTGATACAAATGGCTCCGCCCCGATTGGAAGAATGGTTGCGGATAAAGTCGCAATCGTTGAACGTAATGGTTCCGCTCCCACAAAGATATGCGGCGGCACCGTATTCGCCCGCATCATCATTATCTTTAAACGTTACCCTCGTACAGGTAAACGTGTCGAAAGACTGCCCGAAAATGGCATTCTTGGTGAGGCTCTTGGCTTCGGTATCCTGGATGTTTACTTTTGCACTGGCATGGTTGACGTGGATGAGCCCGCCGGCGCCGGTGTTATTTGAGAACGAGCAGTCCTTGATTGTCAAAGTGGCGGAGTTGAAAAGGGAAATGGCGCCGCCGTTACCGCTTGTCTGGTTATCCCTAAAGTAGCAGTGGTCCAGCGTCAGTTCTTTCGCACTGTTGTTCAGACGGATCGCCGAGGCGTTGGACGCGCCGTCGGTGCCCGTGAACTTGACGTTCTTGATGGTGATGTAGGAATTCTGCTGCGGCCAGAGGACACCGGCCGTAGTACCGGAAGTGGCTGTACGGCCAAGGAATGTCGTAGTATCGGTTGCGGTAACAGTACCCTCAAGCGTGAAAGCGACGTTGCCGTGATCAGGGTAGGCGGGCTTCACATAATCGTCTCCGAAAGAAAACTCCTCCGCCGAGAAATGGAAGGTGGAACCCTTGATGATGAAGTAGTTGTCCTGATTCTCCACAAGTGTCTTGAACTTGGCGGCGGACATCGCATTGCTCCAGCTCTGACCGCTCAAGGTTCCGGCGCCGTCAGGCGTGACATAGAACTGCCCTGCGTGGGCGTCGATATCGTTCAGCTTGATAATCTGGCCGCGGGCGGTGGTGAAGGATCCGTAATAGTAGAACGGGGTAATCTGGTTGGAGTCATCGATGAAGCGGCTCACACGGAATCCTTCCGTGAGCGTGACGCCGGGCTTGATCGGAATGTAGTAGTCGCCAGGGCCCGAGACGGTCATCGAGGACTTGTCCCCGGCCGTCCCGACGGCATCACCCACGACAGGATTGCCGCTGGCGTCCATACTTACTTGGAATGCTCCGGAAATCTCTTCGCCACCGACAGCCTCGACCCTGAGTTTGACGACCTCGCTGCTGGTCACGCCGACTTTCAGAACGCAGGCCGCACTCTTGAAGGCAAGGGAGGTTTCCCAAGCGTCTCCGTTCTTGACGGACTTGGCGACGCAGATATCATTGGCTTCGAAGGAGCCGTCGGTCCTGGAGCCGCTATAGTGGACGGTTACCTTGCCGTCGCTGACGCTGCCGCCTGCCGAAGCGGGATAGATGGCGTAAATCTCTGTTGCATCGTCGGGGGCGTCGATCGTGAAGGTCGTGCTGGCGCCGGATGATGCGGCCGTAGCAGTCGTAGAGCCGCCGTCCCAGACGAATTTCACCTCGTCTCCGGCGACCCAGGTGACGGTCTGGTCATCCGCGGTGGCCGTCTTTGTAGGGGCCTGGGCGGTAAATACAATCTTGCCGGGTTCAATCGGGGTTACGGGGTCGTCACCGGGCTGTTCAATTTCCTTGTTGCAGGCGCAGGCTGCCATCGCCAGCGCAATCAGTGCAAATAATTCAAACTTTTTCATAATCGTGGCGGTGGTTAGTCAAACAGATCAATGGATTCATACTCTTCGTGGGTGGCACCTTCCTGAACGGAGGCCACAAACACTTTCTCGACCGAAACCGGCAGAACGCTCACTTTCGGAGAAAGATACGCAGGGCGTAAGGGTGATTTTTTCATTTCTGACCTTGTTAATAAATAATAACAAGGCAAAAATCACCCTATTTTCCCTCAATTATTGCAAGGATTCTTCCTATGTTTACACCGATTCCGCCTTTCCCTTCCGAACCCCTTGACTCAGTGCGTATAGTAGGTCTTGAGGGCTGCGATGTCGTCGTCGTCCAGGACGTCGGCCGTGATGATGAGTTCGTCGATCCGGGCGGGAAGTTTGTAGGAGAGCGCGCCGGTGCCGTCCTGGCCGATGTTGAAGGCCAGCGAGTCGAAGGAGATGTCGGCGAGGGCGTCGGGAATGGCGGCTTCATCCCCGTCGATGAAGTCATAATAGATACGGACTTTCTTGCCCGGACGGTCGACGGTCAGGATGACGTGCATCCACCCTTGATTAAAATCGGAGGGCAGGGGACGCGTGAAATCCATCCTGCTCTTGTTGCCGTCACCCACGTTGAACTTGATGTCCGCGGATCCCCTGAGGGACAGGATGAAACCTTTGTACACTCCCTCCTGCCAGTCCTTGTTGGAAATCAGGCCCGGGTCGGCCCCCTTCGGCGTCGGCAGCGTGGCCTTGAGCCAGAAGGCCGCGGAGAAGGATCCGGTGCCGACAGACACGTTTTTAAGGGTGACATAGCCATTGTTCAGTGCTACGCCTTTGCCGAAGTAGGCGTCGTAATACTGCAGGGTCCCGGAGGATGTCGTCTGCACTTTGTTGTACGCGTCGTTTATGTTCTCGTCGAACGGGAAGTAAGCCATCACGTTATGTCCGGAGAGAAGGGCCTGTACGGTGCTCAGGGCCGGGGTCGGCTCCGTCGTATGGTTGCGGTATTTTGCACCGGGGAATTCCCCGGCCTTGCGTTCTCCCACATCCGTGACATCCTGGAACACCCCGGCGGGAACGTGCCCCGTCCAGGTTTCCGGACATTCGAGACCGAGCGCGTAGGCGGCGATCGCCGCGACGTCCCGGGTCTCGGCGTCCACGATGGTGCCGTCCGCCACCGTCTTCCCGGCGATGCCGAGGAATACATATCTTTCCTCGTCCGAGTCTCCGCCGTGGGTCTTGCCCTTCCCGCCGTGGTCGGCGGTAACGAGAAACAGGGTGTCGTCAAGAAGGTCCTTCAGTTTCAGCTGGTCGTAAATCCATCCGATATAGGTGTCCAGGTCGCTGATGGCCTTCAGCTGGGCCTCCGTGCCGAAACCTTGCTTCTCGCCCACGACATCGGGCGACCCGAAATGGACAAAAAGCAGCATCGGCGCATTGTCGGAGAGATATTGCACCGTCATGCGCGCGATTTCCGGATCGACGTCCTTCGTTTCTCCCATCTCGACGCCGAGATTATGCTCGATAATGCCGTTGTTGATGGCGTACCAGCTAACGAAAGAAGCCAGTTTCGCTTCCGGATGCGCCTCGCGCGCTACCCTGAAGATGGATGGGAACGGGCTCTTCACCGGATACGAGAGGGTCTTGTCCTCGGCAATGGCATTGGTCATTCCGTGGTATTCCGGAAGGACGCCGTGGAGGAGCGATCCCCAGCCTTGAGCACTGATTGTAGGTAACCCTACCATACACCTCAGCGTCGTGGCCCCTCCTTCGAAAATCTCGTCGAGGCGGGGCGTGGGCGTATTGTTGAAGAATGCGCCGGCGCCGTCGACGCCGATGATGACAACGTGCTTGTAGGCGCCTTTTGATACCACCTCCTCGGGTTCAGGTTCCGGTCCCGGCCCGGGTTCCGGTCCCGGTTTCGGGTCATCCTTGGGATTGCAAGAGAAGAGAATGATCAGCAGAGATGCTGCCAGAAGGGGGAATGAGGGTTTCATAACGATATAACGATACTTTGTTAACTTAGCACATCTGCAAATATACCGTTTTTCTCCGCAATTCCTGCAAGGATTCTTCCTATGTTTACAATATTTTTTTCTTCCAGAACCGCTTTACCGCCTGCCAGTCATAGTAGTTTCCCGTCACGGGCTCGAGGCCGTGGATGAGGGTTTCCTTTTCGTTGCGGAGGAATTTGACGAGGACGGGTGCCTTGCCGTCAGCCCGGTAGAAGATCAGCTGCACGTTGCACGCGGGGCACATATAGTTGTAGTCCTGGAAGAAGTCGGGGATCTCCGTTTCGGAGCAGGTGAGGAAGGTGCCTTCCAGGGGAATGGCCGCCATTACCGGCATCATATAGGTGTCGTGGCTGAAGCGGAAGGTGGCGGCGACGGGGGAGGATGACGAGAGGGCCTCGTCCGCATCCTTGACGATGCAAGCGAGGATGCCGCCGCCCCTTGCGGCGGTGAAGGCGTTGGAGTAGCCTTCTGCGCTCAGGTAGCGAACCCATTGAACGGAACTGCCGAGCCAGAGGTAGTAGATTTCCCGGGGCGTGAAGTATTCGCCCATTCCCGGAAGGGAGTCGGGATAAGTGACGCAGACCGTTTTCAGGACGCGGAAGGCATCCTTTGCGATCGCCTTGACCGTCTTGGCCCGGACGTCCTCCGGATTCCGGAAAATTTTGGCGGCAAACGCCTTGAAATCATATCCTTTGCGGAGCAGGGCGATGGTTTTGTCCATCGATTTTTCCGTTTCCTTGGCCCGGTCCCTATCCTCCTTGGTCATATAGTATCCGGTGACCTCCTGGAGGCCGTAGGACTTTTCTTTCTGTTTGGCGCTCTGCTCGTCTATATCGAGGCCGCGGACCCTGGCGGTGAGTTCGCCGGTAAAGGCCGCGCGGCTGTCCTGTACCCGCTGCGAGACGGTCGACCAGGTGACGACCTTCCTGCGCAGGGAATCGGCGAAGATTTCCGGGTAATGCCGTACCATCCTCGCGCAGATGTCCCGGTGCTCCTGCGCTCCGAGTTCCGTGAGCGAGCCGTAATTTCCCTCCGACATCCGGTGCAGCAGACGGATCTCCTCCATCAGCGCGATTCCGGTATCGGTCAGCATCTGTTTTTCGGCATAATGCGCCAGGGTGTCCGCTATCTGGAAATAACCCGCGTTGCGTGACGACAGGAACCGGCTGCCGTGCCGGGCGATGAGGCTGATGTAAAAAGGCTCGTAGCCGGCGGGGGCTTCGGTGACGGTGGTGTCCTGAGGGAAATAGCCGCATAGATTGCCGCCGGCCCGGTTGGGGTGTTCGGCGAAAACGCTCAGCGCGACTTGAAGGATCAGGGTTAAAAGAGTCATCTTGCGGAGAAATTAAAAAAAAAGCATCGCGGCAAAAATCGTGCGATGCTTTTTTATCGAACGGGGAAGCGTCTCTAGAGACCGAGTTCTTTCAGGGCGTCGCCCAGTTTTTCGGCAGCGTCATTGACCACGTCGTTGGCGGCTTTCTCGAGACCGGGAAGCGCTTCTTCCGCATCGTCCTCGACTCCTCCGCCTTCTTCTACATTACCGTCCTTGTCATTGTCTTCCTGATCGCCCATGCCCTGGAGTTTGGCCTTGAGCTCGGGAGCGACGACATACTTGGCCGCCTGTTCGGAGAACCTGTACGTTGCACCGAAGACTTTAATTGCCTTGAACGTATTATCGGATTCATCACTGGCTTCGAACTTGTCCAGCAATTCACCGAACTGGTTGATGGTTTCTTCCCATTTTTCCTGCGACCATTTGTCACCTTTGGCTTCCGCTTCTTTGGCGATCTTGAGGAGTTGGTCGGGAACGGACTGTTTGCATGAAACAATCGTCAGGCTGAGAACAGCGAGGAGGAGGATGGCAAACTTTTTCATAATCGTGTAATTTTGAAACTTTTGCAAGATAAGGATAAAATCTTTATTCTCCAACTAAAGTCCCCAGTCCGAGGCGGAATAAGTGTTTTTCGGCGCGTTGGGAACGCTCGGGAAGTAGGTGACGCCTGTGATCTTTTCCAGATCCGCGACGCTCATCATCTCTTTCGCACTTGGTTTCTTGCCCTTGAGACTATTGGAATGGGCACGCACGAAGGCGGCGCACTTGAGTTCGCTCGCCGGGCAGTCCTTCAGCGCCTTGCCGCTGTTGCCCTTCTTGGTCCTGAGCAGGATGTAGTAGAACATCGTCGGCATACTCACGTCGTTGCGGCCGCCATAACTGATGATCTTGGGTTCCACTGTAATGTCGTATCCGTCGGTATATTTATCGAAATAGCAACCGATTACTTCGTAGAGCGTGTCGGCGCAGACCTGGTCGTCCACCCAGTCCTCCAGCAGGTTCCATCCGCCGCCGCCGGTATTGAATCCCTCACTGAGCTGCGGGGCGATATTGGGGTAGTAGAAGACGTCCTTGTTGGTCGCGACGCTGCTGGTCCGTTCGGCTGAGCCGAGCATGTGGCCCTTGTTGCAGCCGCCGCCCGTCGATTTGGAGTTATACTGGATATCGGCCGGAATCTTCCCGTCACGACGGTAGCTGTCGTTGCGGCCGGAGCCGCCGACGTACATGCTGTGACGCGGTGCTGCAACCCAGAGCGGGCAGTGATACTTGCCGCTGTAACATACCGTGTAGTTGCGGGCGGTCTTGCCGCCGGGGCCCTTTTCGCCGCCCGAGCACATGTGCCAGGCATAGTACTGCGTGTTGTCGGTCGTGTTGTAATAATAGTCTCCGGTCTTGCCGAGCGGCATCAGCGGAAGCTCGTACCATCCGATGACATTGCTGCCGGGTGTCTGCGGAATGTCCGGATTGTCCGGTCCCGGGGGCGTGTCGGGAGGCGTAACGGGAGGCGTATCGGGAGGCGTCTCGGGAACGGGCGGCAGCGGAGAGTCCTCCTCCTTCAGGGTGGTAAACGACAGCGTTTCACCGTAGAAAGTCTGGATGTTGCCACCGCGCTGCAGGATGACGTAAGCGCGGTACCAGTAGGTTTTGCTCTCTCCCAGACCGTCCAGCAGGGCGGAGAACGGCGTGGTCGTCGCGGGCGACTGCAGGATTTCCGAAAGTTCCGTCGCGCTGTAGCCCCATTCGAAACCCGCTTCCCGGACGGGAGCGTTCGCGTGGGCGTAAGAGCCGGAGAGCAGGCCCGATGAAACATCGACACCGGAGGCCAGGCCGGTCGTGACGTCCACTTTCAGGACGTTGGACTCATTACCGGCCCGGTCACAGCCGACGGCGACGGCGAGGGCCGCCGCCATCAGCAGTGATAAGCGGAGTTTTCGCATGGAATTTTAGAATATATAGTTCAGGCCGACATTCATTCCCCAGACGCCGTCGTTGCCCGGCATGAACGGGTTGATACACTTGGCGAACTCGAAGGAAATGTTGAAGTTGGTGTTCATGATGACGTGGAGCCCCATACCGGCGCCGAAGTGGATATTGTCCTTGACGCCGCTGTAGAGGTAGTCACCGGCCTTGTGGTTGGGATCGAGGGCGGCGATCTGCGCTTCGAAAGCCTTCTCGGCGTAGGTCTTGTCGGCGTCGGTCTTGGCGTACCAGTTGTGGCGGGCTTCCTTCATCGCCTCGAGGCGGTAGGGCTGCACGATGCCGCCGAAGTCGAAGAACGGATTGAGCGCGAGGGCCCAGTGCTGGTTGATCCAGTCGAAGGTGACGAATTTCCAGCGGAGTTCCATATTGGCCCAGGCGTATCCGTCGCCCATGAAGCGGTTGGAAGTGGTACCGCGCAGGGTGCAGGTGGAGCCGAGACCTTCGGTGTTGATCTGCTTCATGTTGAGGCTCTGGATGCTCTGCAGCGAATAGAACGGCGCCTTGCCGGCAATCGTTCCCTGGTAGGCGGCGTGCACGCCGAAGACGAGTTTGTCGCTCACGAGCGGGAAGAACTGCTTGAAGTGGATGGCGAGTTTGAGGTAGCTGGTGCGGTCGGCCTTGGCCCTCTTGTTGAGGATGTCCGGCGAGCCGAAGAAGTAAACCTCGAGGTTGGTACCCTTGGAAGGCATGTTTTCGTGGTCGCGGGTGTCGTAGACGACGCCGGCCTTGAGTTCGAGATGGTGTCCGCCCGCGGCTTCCGCGGCCGGGATGATGCCGTTGTCAAGGTAGAAGCGGTACAGGGAAGGGATTTCCTCCCAGACGTTGAAACGGTTCTTCTTGCCGCCCGTCTCGTCCATCAGGCCCCGGTTCTTGGCGTCGCCGCAGCGGAACCAGGTGTAGCTCAGGCCCGCGGCCCATCCCCAGTTGCTCTCGCCGAACTGGCCCTGGAAGCAGGTCATCACGCGGAGAATGTCACGCTTCATGATGTAGGTGCCCAGTCCGGGTACCTCGCCGGTCGGAAGGTTGACTTTCACGATCTTGTCGATCTCCTTGTTGTACAGGGAGGCGTTGCCGTTGAAGCCGTAGAAGTTGTAGGTGTCGTTAAGGAAGTAGGACGCCGCGGCGCTGAAACGGATGCCGCCGGGGATGATGTACTTCGAGTCGAAGAAGGTGTGGAATACGGTGTTGCCCTTGCTGTAGCGGGAAACCTCCACATTGGCTTTCCATACGTACTCGGGGTATTTGGATCCGTCACCGTACCAGTAGATGTCGCTCAGGACGCCATAGTGCCAGCCGAGGTCGGTCGAATAGCCGATGGCCGGGAGCGGACCGAAGTTGAGTCCGGTCTTGACGCCCGTGGTGTCTTTCTGCTTCTTGGGTTTCTTGCCGGCTTCGGCGTCCATCCCGGATGCGAAAGCGACGCAGGTCGAGGCCAGGAAGGCCAGGATAAGGAAGATTTTTTTCATTACGATTGGTTGTTAGTATATGATTTATAATTCTTGATGCCCCGGATGAGTCTGCCGAGACCCTCGTCGAGAGTGGCCCGCGGGCAGGCGATATTGAGCCGGAGAAATCCGCGTCCGGCTTCTCCGTAGATGGCGCCGTCGCACAGGACGACACCGGCTTTGTCTTTCAGATAATCCCAGAGCCCGTCGCCGAGGGCCGTGCAGTCGAGCCACATCAGGTAAGTCCCTTCGAGCGGCAGGACGGGAATATCGGGGAGTTCGGCGCCGAGCCGGCGATACACTTCTTCCGCGTTGGCCTTGAGATATTCCATCAGGGCGTCCAGCCAGGGGCCGCTCCTGTCGTAGGCGGCGATCAGGGCTTCTACGCCGAAGATGTTGACGTCGCAGCATTCGTTCTCGTTGATGGCCCGGTCGATCCGGCGGCGGATTTCGGGGTCGGTCGCGACGATGTTGGCAATCTGGATGCCGGCGATGTTGAAGGGCTTGGTAGGGGAGCAGCAGGTGGCGGATGCCTTTGCAAAACGCTCTCCCAGGGAGCCGTAGGGGGTATAGTCGTGTCCCGGATAGGTGAGTTCGCAGTGGATCTCGTCCGAGATGACGAAGACATTGTGCCGGAGGCAGATCTCTCCGATGCGGGTGAGTTCCTCCCGCGTCCATACGCGGCCGACAGGGTTGTGGGGGTTGCAGAGCAGGAGCACCTTGGCGGCCGGGTCGGAGGCCTTCCGCTCCAGGTCTTCGAAGTCGATGTCGTAGCGTCCGTCATGGTAGCGGAGCGGGCTCGGGGCCTCGACGCAGCGGTTGTTGCGGACGGCGGGGAAGAAGCAGTTGTAGACAGGCGTCTGGAGAATGACCTTGTCGCCGGGCACGGTCATCGCCTTGATGCAGGCGCTGTAGGCGGCGATCACGCCGGTCGTCGGGATGATGTCTTCCGGCCCGAAGTGCCAGCCGTGCCGCCGGGAGAACCACCCCGTGACGGCGTCGTAGTACCTCGCGGGAATCTGCTCGTATCCGAAGATGCCGTGGTCAAGCCGCTTCTGCAGGGCCTCCCGGATGGCGGGAGCCGCCGGGAAGTCCATATCCGCCACCCACATCGGGATGGATTCCCCGCCGAAATGGTCCCACTTGACGCAGTCGGTGCCTCTGCGGGGGATGACGGTGTCGAAATCGAAATTCGTCATACGCGCGTAAGGATTTGGCAGTCACCCGGGGATTTGATGTTGCTGTCGAGGATGATATCGTTGTAGCCGTCGGAAACGATCTTTCCGGTACGGGGGTTTTTGACGGAAGTGATGCGGCCGCGGATGTCGGCCTGTACCGAGGAGTATTCGAATGCGAGGTCGGCGTCCGGGGCGAAGGTGCAGTCTTCCAGGACGAGGTCGTCGCAGTAGCAGAGCGGCTGCGTCCCGCTGATATGGCAGCGGACCAGGCGGAGCCGCCTGGAGTACCAGCCGAGGTATTCGCCGTGGATTTCGGAGTCGTAGACGGTGACGTCCTCGGTCTGCCAGAAAGCGTCCTTGGTGTCGAGGTATGCGTTGCGGATGGTGACCCGCCGGGTATACTGGAAGGAATAATTGCCCTGCTGGCGGTAGCCGTCGATGTCGATGTCGCTGCATCCCATGTAGATGTAGTCGCCTTTCTGCACTTCGACGTTCCGGAGTTTGATGCCGCGGCAGTTCCAGAAGGTCTCCTGGGCGTTCGGGATGCGGACATTCTCCAGCGAAACATTCTCGATTTCGCGGAACATCTTGGGCGCCTCGATGAGGGTGTCGGCCATCACGCAGTTCTTCGAATACCAGAGCGCCGCCCTGGCTCCTTCCCGGAAGATGCAGTCCCGGACCGTGAATCCGTCGCATTCCCAGAAGGGGTATTTCCCCTGAAATTCGCAATTAACCGCCTCTATGTCAGCCGTTTCCTTGAGGGCTGACTCGCCCGGCTCTATGATGACGCGCTCCAGGAAGAGATGCTTCTCTCCATACAAAGGTCTTTCCCCACCGAAAACGCTATCCTGAATTTTTTTCATTAATTTGTTGCAATAAGTTTACAAATATAAGAAGATATTTTGATTTTTGTTACTTTTGTATCGAATCTGAAAATCCGATCTGTCCGGTTTTTCGAACATTACATCAGTTATGAGGAAAATATTTTTACTGGCAGTGTTTGTGCTGGCTGCGGCCTGCACCTCGAAAGTGGCGGAGCCCGTGCTCCTGAACCCCGACGACTTCAAAGGGGAAGTCGACGGGGATGAAGTGGCCCTGTATACCCTGAAAGGCGGAGATCTGACCCTTCAGGTAACCAACTACGGAGCCCGTGTCGCGTCCATCTGGACGCCGGACCGGGATGGTGACTACGCCGATGTCGCCGTCGGCCGCAAGTCCCTCGAGGCCTATATGAATCCTCCGGGAGAGCGATTCCTCGGCGCCTGTGTCGGTCCCGTGGCCAACCGTATCAAGGAGGGGGCTTTCACCATTGACGGGGAGACTTACCATACCCCCATTAACGACAATGGCGTCAACACCCTCCACGGCGGCTTCAAGGGGCTCGACCACGTCGTCTGGGAGGTCCGCGAGGTGACGGATTCCTCCCTGTCCCTTTCGTATCTCCACGCGGACGGACAGGAGGGATTCCCCGGCAACCTCCTCATCGCGATGACCTACACCGTCACGTCCGACAACTGCTTCCGCATCGACTATGAGGCGACGACCGACAAGCCGACGCATGTCAATATCGCCAACCATCCCTTCTTCAACCTCAAGGGGGAGGGCGAAGGCACCATTCTCGACCATGAGATCTTCATCAACGCCAGCCGCTTCCTCCCGGTCGACAGTCTCGGCGTCCCTACCGGCCTGATCGCTCCCGTCGAGGGTACCCCGATGGACTTCCGCACGGCACGCGCCATCGGCGAGCGGATCGACGGGGACTTCCAGCAGCTTGCCTGCGGACACGGATACGACCATAACTGGTGCCTCGACCGCAGCGGTGAGGGACTGGAACTGGCCTGCACGGTGTATGAACCCGGAAGCGGCCGTTTCCTCGAGGTCTTTACCGACCAGATCGGCCTCCAGTTCTACAGCGGCAACTTCTTCGACGGCAACGACTTTGGAAAGAACGGCAAACCGCTCCTGTACCGCAGCAGTTTCGTGCTCGAGACCCAGCAGTGGCCCGCCGCCTGCAACTATCCGTCATTCCCTTCCACCCTGCTCCGCCCGGGCGAAACCTATACACAGACGTGTGTTTACCGATTCTCTGCGAAATAGGCTGCCGCTCCTGGCGCTGCTTCTTCTCCTCCTTCCGGTTTCCTGCCTGAAGGACGAGGATATCATTTCTCCCGGAGCCGGGGAGGAGAATGCCTCGACCGACTGGAAGGCCGCTACCCGGTATGTGTTCGATCCCACGGTGATCCCGGAGATCCATATCTCCGTTTCCCTGGAAGAGTGGAACCGGCTTCTCGCCGCCTATGACGCGGATGCCGGGACCGTGGAGTACATCCATTGCGACGCCCGCTATGTGAAGGGGAATGAGACGACAAGCATTACGGATGCGGGGCTCCGCCTGAAAGGCAATACCTCCCGCCGGCGTCCCGAAGGAAGCGCGGGGGAGATGCACGGCGGAGACAATGCGGAATGGCATCACTTCCATATGGGGCTAAATTTCCGTCTGTTTGTCGAGGACAAGGCCCATACCGTCCACGGAATCCGGCAGGTCTATCTCAAGTGGTTCAAGGACGATCCGGCCTATTGCCGCGAGCTTTACTGCTACGACCTGTTCCGCCGTTTCGGCGTATGGACGGCCGTCAACGACGTCTATGCTCGGGTATGGATCCGGGTGGCGGGGGATACCTCCGAAACGTATCTCGGTGTATACGAGATGCTCGAGCAGCTGGACCGGAACTACCTCAAGGTCCGGGAAGAGCAGTTCGGCAGTATCGACGGCAATCTCTGGAAATGCCGCTGGAATACGCGGCTCAATTCCACGGACGACGGTCTTTTCGGAATTGACGATAATGATTCCTCCCACCCGCCTTATGAACTGAAGACCAATACGCGGAAGGACGATCTCCGTCAGGCCGCCTTCAACCAGATCAAGGATTTTATCCTCAAGGTGCGCGGCAAGACGGGCGAGAGTTTCCGGACCTGGATTTCGACGGTGACCGACGTGGACCTTCTCCTGAAGACCTATGCTGTCAGCGTGGCGGTGGGGATGTGGGACGACTATTGGAATAATTGCAACAATTATTACCTGTATTTCGACTCTTCCGACAAGTATGACTATCATTTCTGGTTCATCCCCTATGACTATGACAATACCCTCGGGATCTCGCTCCAGTGCGGGAGTATTGAGGATTCCGGCCGGCAGAATCCTCTCCACTGGGGGAATGACGATAATCCGCTGATGGCCAAGATCCTGTCCTATCCCGAATGGAAGGAAGCGTATGTGGGGTATCTGAAGGAGCTTGTCGCCGGAGAATTCTCTTATAATGCGAGCACGGCGCGGATCCGCTCCTGGCAGGCGGAGATTGCTTCTTTTGTCCGTAATGATACCGGGGAGGACATGATCATCGAGGACCGGCCCGCGCCCTGGGGCAACCACGGCGAGTACCGCCTCCTTCAGGATGGATCCGACAATTTCTTCCAGGTCAAGGCCGGGGTCGTCAATGCCCTGTAGATTTCTTCCGGCCGTTTCGTCCGCCCGATTCACTGCCAAATTGTCAGTCCGCGCCGGATGGCACGGGCGTTGATAAATGTTCCCTCGCCCCGGAAGGGGTACTGTGACAACACTTAAAATTTATAATACTATGCTCAAACCGTTAGGAACAAGAGTCGTCATCGAGCCCAAAGAGGCCGAGACCATGACCGCCGGGGGCCTTTATATCCCGGACAATGCAAAAGAGAAACCCCAGCAGGGTGTTATCGTGGCCGCCGGACCCGGCGCCAAGGACGAGCCGATGGAAGTGAAGGTCGGCGACACCGTGCTCTACGGCAAATATGCCGGCACCGAAGTCACCTTCGAGGGTGCTAAATACCTCATCGTCAAGCAGTCCGACATTCTTGCGATCGTCTAACCGTCATTCCCGACCTGATCGGGAATCCAACCAATAAAACCAATATAATCATGGCAAAAGATATCAAATTCAACGCTGACGTCCGCTCCCTGATGAAGGAAGGAGCCGACGCATTGGCAGACGCCGTAAAGGTCACCCTCGGTCCCAAAGGCCGCAATGTCGTGATCGACAAGAAATTCGGCGCCCCGCAGGTAACCAAGGACGGCGTGACCGTCGCCAAGGAAGTCGAGCTGGAGGACCGCTTCCGGAATATGGGTGCCCAGATGGTGAAGGAGGTCGCTTCCAAGACCAACGAGCAGGCCGGTGACGGCACCACCACGGCGACCGTCCTCGCCCAGGCCATCATCAACGTGGGCCTCAAGAACGTGACCGCCGGTGCCAATCCGATGGACCTCAAACGCGGCATCGACAAGGCCGTCGCAGCCGTCGTTGCGGACCTCAGGGCCCGGAGCCAGGAAGTCGGCGACGACTACTCCAAGATCGAGCAGGTCGGCACCGTCTCCGCCAACAACGACGCCTACATCGGCAAGCTCATCGCCGATGCGATGGCCAAGGTCAAGAAGGACGGCGTCATCACCGTCGAGGAAGCCAAGGGAACCGAGACCGAGGTCAAGGTCGTCGAGGGTATGCAGTTCGACCGCGGCTATATTTCGCCGTACTTTATGACCAACGGCGACAAGATGGAAGCCCAGCTCGACGATGCTTACATTCTCCTGACCGACAAGAAGATTTCCACGATGAAGGACCTGCTGCCGGTTCTCGAGCCCGTGGCGCGGGAAGGCAAGGCGCTGGTGATCATCGCCGAGGATGTCGACGGTGAAGCCCTTACGACCCTCGTCGTCAACAAGCTCCGCGGCACCCTCAAGATCGCGGCCGTCAAGGCCCCGGGCTTCGGCGACCGCCGCAAGGAGATGCTCCAGGATATCGCCATCCTCACCGGTGCGACCGTCGTCTCCGAAGAGAGGGGTTACACCCTCGAGAATGCGACGCCCGCGATGCTCGGCCGTGCCGAGAAGGTCACCATCACCAAGGAGAACACCACCATCGTCGGTGGCGCCGGCTCCAAGGAGGAGATCAAGGACAGGGCCGACCTCATCCGCAAGCAGATCGAGACTACCAAGAGCGACTACGACCGTGAGAAGCTCCAGGAGCGCCTCGGCAAACTCGCCGGCGGTGTCGCCGTCCTCTATGTGGGCGCGACGACCGAGGTCGAGATGAAGGAGAAGAAAGATCGCGTGGAGGATGCGCTCAACGCCACCCGCGCCGCCGTCGAGGAGGGCTATCTGCCCGGTGGCGGTGTCGCCTACATCCGTGCCGTCGAGGCCCTCAAGGACCTCAAGGGCGAGAATGAGGATGAGACTACCGGTATCCACATCGTGGCCAAGGCCATCGAGGAGCCGCTCCGTCAGATTGCCGCCAACGCCGGCGTCGAGGCCAGCGTCATCGTCAACAAGATCCGCGAAGGCAAAGGTGACTACGGTTACAACGCCCGCACCGACGAGTTCGTCAACCTCTACGAGGCGGGCGTGATCGACCCGACGAAGGTCGCCCGCGTGGCCCTCGAGAACGCCGCCTCCGTCGCCGGAATGTTCCTTACCACCGAGTGCGGTATCGTGGACATCCCCGAGAAGGAGCCTGCCGCTCCCGCCATGCCCGCCGGCGGCATGATGTAGCCGTCGGCCGCGTGCGGCCGCCAGCCGCCGCGTGATGCGGCTGCCGTTGGCGTAATGCGGCCGCCAATCGACTGATGTGGCCGCTGTGCGTAAAGTGTAAGTGGTTTACTTACAGCATATTACGAAAAAGGCCTTACTCGAAAACGAGTAAGGCCTTTTTCGTAAGCGCCTAAGTGTCAGTGGTTTGCACTTAACGGCTCCGTCATTTCTGGAACTTCTTCCTCGGCTTGAGGATCGGATCGATACTGGCCAGGACGCCTGGCAGCAGGAAGATGATGAAGATCAGTACGGCGAAGGAGCCGACCGAGAGACTCTTCAGGATGGAGGCGACGATCATGTCCGGCATCGAGAACGACATCACGAGGGAGACGAGCGCAAGGATGCTTCCTGACGTCAGGATGGAGTGGGAGGAACCCTTGTAGGCGGCTTCCAGCGCGGCGAGCGGGCCGATATTCTGGCGGTTGCTCAGATAGTACGAGGTGAAGAGGATCGAGTAGTCGATGGTCGCGCCCATCAGGATGCCCTGTACGATCAGGTATGCCAGATAGTACATGCTCTGTCCGCCCAGACCTGCGGCCCATACGTTGATATATACGCCCGAGAGCACCGTCATGATAAGCGGAATCGGGATCAGTACCGACCGGAAGTTGAGGGCGATGATGATGAAGATGGAAATCACGGTGAGCAGCGTCAGCAGCGCCAGTTCCTGCGGGAATCCGTCCTTGAGTTCCTTGTACATTTCGCATTCGCCAACCCAGTAGCTGTCCTGGGAGAGTTTCTCGTCGCTCAGTTTCTGGATGCGCTCGATGAATGCGAAGGATTCTTCTGATTCCACATCATAGGTCGTAAGGACGGCTGCGGCGGAATGCTTTTCTCCCTGGAGGACGCTGACACCGGTAAGGATGGAATCGCGTGCGTGCGTGATGGTATTCCGAATATCGTCCGGTGCGAGCCCCGTCAGGGCGGGCGAAGTGAACAGCGTATCCGCCAGATAGGTCAGCAGGTGCACGGGGGAGAGTTTCTCGGTCGGTTCGTCGCTTTGGGACGCGGCCGTGTAGAGGAAGAAGAGATCCATCTCCTGATCCGTGACAGGAACTCCGACTCTCCGTAGTCTCCGCGCGATCACATCGGCAGGATACTTCTTGCCGCTCATATACATGTCCAGCAACTTGTCAATCGGAGTGGCGACCTCCTTGACCGGCTTCTTCGCCGGCTCCGCGACGGGTGTCACGGTATTCTGTCCCCCGGCCTGACCGCCCTGTTGCGCCGCGTTGTCCGGCTGTCCGGCCTGTTGCGCCGTATTGTCAGGCTGGCCGGCCTGTTGCTGCGCCACGTCATTCTGCCCATCTCCGCTGTCATGCCGGACTTGTTCCGGAATCTGCTGCGCGACATCCTCGCCGCCCTGCTCCGGCACCTTCGTCGGGCCGGCCGCCAGGATCTCGTCATAGAGCGCCTCGGCCTTGCTCATCTGCTCGTTCGTCCCCTTCGGAAGGAACGCGGCGTATGCTTTCTTGCCGAGGATATTCTTCCGGACATAGCGGATGAATTCGTTGGGACTCATCTTGCCTCCCTTCTTCCCGGCCATCCGGAAAAGGAGCGATACCTGCTGGGGATTGGTTTCGAGGAATTCGGCCAGTTCCGCCGCCGTCATCGGCGTCGTAATCTGCTCGTACGTCGGCCTGGACGGATCCACAGGCTGCGTCTGCTGGCCGCCGCCCTGCGTACCGCCGTTATCCTGCGTGCCACCATTATCTTGTACATCACCGTTACCCTGCGTGCCGCCAGCACCCTGTGCATTACCGCTCTGTGTGCTTCCATCCCCCTGTGCATCACCGTTACCCTGTGCGCTGCCGTCATCCCGGACTTGTTCCGGAATCCGCTCTCCGGTATTTTCGGCGGGCGCTACACTTGTCCCGGTCGATTTCTTCGGCTTCACCGGCGCCGTCGCCTTGAGAATGGCCCTCTGAATCATACCTTCGAAGTCCATATCCTTGTCCGGCGGGATGAGCCCGCTCTGCCGGAGATTTTCCGAGGAATGCTTAAGGTCGTCGAGGCTGTATTTCTCCGTCCGGTCGGGATGGGCGTGGGCGTAATAGACCAGTTTCAGCAGGTCTTCCGCCATTTCGGGAACGTCGTCCCCGGCGTGGGCGCGGAAGAGCGCCGTCATCTCCCCGGGCGTGCGGGGCTTGGTGGCCAGCGTGGGATAACTGTAGCAATCCACTACCTTGGGATCGGTCGCGATGGTGTCCAGAAGGGCGATGATCGCTTCCGTATCGGCATTGTCGTAGATCAGGAGCAGGGGATTGTACTTGTCGACCACAGCGGTCGAGTCTGGGGTGTCGTCCTCCCATTTGGGCGGCGCGAAGAAAATCGGCGTCCTGAACTGCAGGATTGTAAACGTCACGGACGCGATAAGGAAAATAATCGCGATCGGAATCCTGAATCGGTACTGGAAACGGGCCATCGGCGCAGCAGGTAGCACCGGCACCTTCTTCCGGCTGGCCTCGATGGCCTTGCTGCACCAGATGATCAATGCCGGGAGGAGGGTGAAGTTGCAGATCAGCGAGATCGTCACGCCTTTGGCGAGGACGAAACCGAGATCGGCTCCGATCTTGAGCTTGATGAAGCATAGCATCAGCAGGCTCACGACGGTCGTGAACGCGCTGCTGAGGATGGTGGAGGCCGATCCGCCGACGGCGAGATTCATCGCGTCCACCCGCTGCTTCCCCCGGGTGCGCTCTTCCCTGTAACGGTTCATCAGGATGATGCAGTAGTCCATCGAAAGGACCATCTGCAGCACGGGCGCAATGGTGTTGGTCGTAAGGGAGACACTGCCCAGAAGGGCGTTGGAGCCCACATTGATGAGGACGGCGACCCCGACGGTAATCAGGAACAGGACGACCTCCAGGACCGACGTGCTCATGATGAGCAGAATGACGAACACCAGCACGACGCCGATGATAATCGTCTTGCCAAGCCCTTTCGGCAGGGTTTCCTCCCCTTGGGAGAATGCCGACGTGAATTCTTCGCCCTGGGTTTTGAGGTCGGGGAATTCCGCGTCGAGGATATCCATACCCTGCTTCATCTCGTAGGATTCCGGCAGGTAGCGGGACATATCCGTATTGATGTTGATCTGAGGAATCAGGCACGCGCACCAGACTGCGACTGCGAGCGTTGCGATAAAGAGCGCGACGCGATGCCTGACAATCCAGCGGACGGTAGATAATGCAAATCTCCTCAGCACAATAATATCTGTTACAAAAAAAGCCCACAAAGTTAACCATTTATAATTAAAAAGCAATCTTTATTACAAATATTACAATCTGCATCCCCGGTGAGCGCTGCTTCCGGCAATTGTTTAAGGATGTGCAAAATTGTAAGTTTCGGTGAGCGCTGCTGCTAGCAAATTGCTCACGGAAAGGCAAAATCGTATGCTTCGGTGAGCGCTGCTGCTAGCAAATTGCTCACGACGTGATTGCAGTGCTGGATAAAAAGCGTTAATTTTGCCTGAATTTCTGACTAAAGGCACGATGAAACGTTTTTTACCTTTTATTCTGACCCTTCTGGCGGTCTGCTGCACCCCGGGGCCGCAGAAAGTCCGGACCGGCGACCTCCTCTTCGTGGGAATTCCGGCGGATTACAGTCTCGATGAAGATTCGATGGGAAGCGCCATCAGCGATGCGACGGGGGAGGGCGACCTCAATATCATCCATGTCGCCATCCTGGAGGCGGCGGATGACAGCGTCTGGGTAATTGACGCGACGATCCGCCGCGGTGTCGACCGGCATCCGCTCGATACGTTCCTTACGGATTTCACCCTCAGGGACGGCTCGCTGCCCGTGCTGGAAGTGCGCCGGCTGGACGATGCGGAAATCGCCCGCCGGGGGGTGGAGCGGGCCGGGCAGTACCTCGGCCTGCCCTACGATGTCCACTTCCTGCCCGACAACGGCGAATATTATTGCAGCGAACTCGTCCGTGACTGTTACCTCGATGCAGACGGCAAGCCGGTCTTCCCGACATCTCCGATGAATTTCAGGAATGCCGCGGGGGAAATGCCCGTCTACTGGGAGCAGCTCTTCGCCCTTCTCGGCGAACCGGTTCCCCAGGGCGTCCCGGGCACATCCCCGCAGGGCCTCCGCGCGGATCCGCGCCTGAAGGTCGTCAGGCCGGAAGGATTCCCGGGTCAAGTCCGGGAATGAATTGGAATCTTTTTATTATATTTGCGAGTTATGACAGAAAAACGATACTATAAAGTCGGCGGACACGTGGTCGAAGTGGAGCTCGCGGAGCCGTGGCACTTCAAGGCGCTCTCGCCCAAGGAGGCGGAAGTCGTGGAGAGACTGCGCCGCGGAGAGGATGTCGGCGTGATTCCCGTTCCGGCCGACAAACTCGACGACCTTGCGCTCAACAAGGACATTACCGGGAAAGACAGTATAAAAGGGGACCGTTACGGCCTGGATTTCTCGCAATACGCCCCCTTCGAAACCGATCCCTGCGAACCGCTGATGACCCTCCGCGTGCAGTATGAGCGCCCGGAGTGGCTTGTCAGGGCCGAGGAGGAGCGCGCCTGGAAGGAGGTCGTCCGCGTCGACGAGGTGCCGCCGTTCTATGAGGGACGCGTACTGGACGGGCACACCATCTATGAATTCTATCCCGCCGCGGACGTAAGCGCCGGCATCTTCGTCATGGAAGACGATTACCGTACCGGCACCTACTATCCCCGGGAGAAAATGGGCCCGCGGGTGACGATGTTCCAGGTCAATACCGTCCTGATGATTCTCTATACCTTCGCGACGGCCCCGCTCGGCACCCTTCTTCTCCACTCCTCGATGGTGCGGCTGGACGGTAAGGCCAACCTTTTCTTCGGCGTCAGCGGCACCGGCAAGAGCACCCACAGCCGCCTCTGGCTGGAGCACGTTCCCGGCTGCGACCTGATGAACGACGACAATCCGGTCATCCGTTTCGACGGGAACGGCACGCTGATCGGCTATGGCAGCCCGTGGAGCGGCAAGACGCTTTGCTATCGCAACGTTTCCGCCCCCGTCCGTGCGCTGGTCCGTCTGGAACAGGCCCCGGAGAACCGGATCCGTCCCCTGCACGCCCTGGACGCCTACGCCAGCGTTGTCGCCGCTTCTTCCACCATCCGCTGGAACCGCCGCATCATGGACGCCCTTGTCCCCACGGTCGAGCGCGTGGCGATGAATGTCCCGTGTTTCCACCTCGGCTGCCGTCCCGACGCCGAGGCCGTAAAAGTATGCAAAGAAGGAATACAATAGATTATGACTATCGGCATCTGCAACGATCACGCGGGCGTAGCGTATAAGTTCCGCCTCGTGAAATACCTGGAATCCCAGGGCTATCAGGTCGTGAATTTCGGCACTGACACGGAGGTCAGTGTCGATTATCCCGATTTCGCGCATGCGCTGGCTTCGGCCATCGAGAAAGGCGAGGTCGACCTCGGCATCGCCCTCTGCGGCACCGGCAACGGGATGGCCATCACTCTCAACAAGCACCAGGGCGTCCGGGCCGGGCTGGCCTGGGCCAGCGAGATCGGCCGCCTCGTCAAGGCGCACAACAATGCCAACGTCCTCGTCCTTCCCGCGCGCTTCATCTCCTGGCAGATGGCCCGCCGGATCGTGAATACCTGGCTGACTACGCCCTTCGAAGGCGGACGGCATCAGCGCCGCATCGACAAGATGCCCGTATGATCCTCGCATCGCACCACATAGAAGATTATCCGGAGGGGATTGTCCTTGCCATCGACAAGCCCTATCGCTGGACATCCGCCGATGTGGTGCGGAAGGTCAAGTTCGCGGCCATCAGGCATTTCGCGAAGAAAAATCTGAAAGTCGGTCACGCGGGTACGCTGGACCCCCTCGCGACCGGCGTCCTCCTGGTCTGCATCGGACCGGCCACCCGCCGCGCGCAGACGCTGCAGGACCACGACAAGGAGTACCTTGCCGGCATTTCCTTCGGCGCCACCACCCCTTCCTACGACCTGGAGAAGGAGATCGACCGGACTTATCCGACCGACGGCGTCACGCCGGACGCCATCCGGGAGGCGCTCGCAACCCTCACCGGCACGTATGAGCAGATCGCCCCGCTCTTCTCCGCCAAGAGCGTCGACGGTGTCCGCGCCTACGAAATGGCCCGCAAACTGTACCGGCACCGCGACGAGGCCGACTTCGACGCGGCCGCCCTGGAAATCCTGCACCGCAGCCGCATCACCGTTCATTCCGCCACGCTGGAAGCCTTCAGCCCCGACGGCATCCCGCCCCGGGACAAAGGCCCCGAGACCGTCGCCTCTTCCCGCATCCACGTCACCGACACCTCGCAGTTGCATCTTCCGCACGCGGATGTCCGCATTTCCTGCAGCAAAGGCACCTACATCCGGGCTTTCGCCCGCGACCTCGGCGAAGCCCTCGGTACCGGCGCCCACCTCGACGCCCTCTGCCGCACCCGCAGCGGAGATTATCGCGTAGAAGACGCCCTCTCCCTGGAAGAAACCCTCAAACTCTTCTCCTGGTAATGTTCAAGAAGTACCTTATCGTATTCCTCATTTCGATGGTCCCGCTCGTGGAGCTCCGCGGCGCCATTCCCTATGCCGTGGGTTTCGACCTTCCGCTTGTTCCTTCGTATATCGTTGCGGTCATCGGCAATATGCTGCCCGTCCCGTTCATCTTCCTTTTCGGGCGCAAGATCCTGGAGTGGGGCAAGGACCTCAGGTATGTCGGCGGCTTCTTCAGATGGTGCCTGGAGAAAGGGGAGAAGGCCGGGGCCAAATTGGAATCGAAGGCCGGCCGCGGGCTCTATGTCGCCCTGCTGCTGTTCGTCGGGATTCCGCTGCCCGGAACGGGCGCATGGTCGGGTACCCTGGCGGCGAGCCTGCTGAACATGGATTTCAAGAAGAGCGTCCTCTATGTGATGCTCGGTGTCGTGCTCGCAGGCGTCATCATGCTTGCTGCGTCGCTCGGCGTATTCGGCGCCATTTCCTTTTTGAAATAAAAAAACTGCAAGTCGTTCGCTTGCAGTTATTGGATCTTTTCCAGGATCTGGATCATTTTCTTGAAGACCTCGTCCTGGGAGGAGGGCTTGTCGGGATTGTCGGTGAAAATCATGTCGAAAGTATCTCCCGGCAGCTGCTTCCGGCCGATCTTGAAGCGGGCGCGGCAGCATTTGGCCATGAATTCCAGCGGAAAATCGTCCCCGGGAATCATCGAGATAAAGAGGTCGGGCTCTCCGGAGAGCATGATCGAGACCTTCTCCTTGTCCGGCTTGTCGAACCAGTTGAGGTCCTTCTTGAGGACGGTCGTGGTGATGCTGGTGATGAGGCGCTCTCCCTCGCCGAGCTTGCGGAAGTCGAAGAAGAAGATTTCGCCCTTCATCTTGTGGTCGCGGTAGAACTGGAGGATCCGGTTCTTGCAATCGTGGAAGGAGGTGTCCTCCACGTCGATGAAGGCGACGGCCGAATGGATGTCCCGCAGCGGGGTGATGCCGGTGGGGACGTCGCTGGCGTTTTTCTTGAGGCAGTGCCGCCTCATCAGGTTTTTGACGGGGTCGAGCATTGTCATTTCTTATTGGCGGCGATGAGTTCGCGGATTTCCTGTTTGGCGGCTTTCCATCTCGGGACGTCGATCTTGGTGCCGATGACCTCGACGACCTTGGCGGCGATGATCGAGCCGACCTCTCCGCATACCTTCAGCGGCATACCGAGGGAATGGGCGTAGAGGAAGCCCGCGGCGTAGGTGTCGCCGGCGCCCGTGGCGTCGATCGTGGCGGCGGGCCAGGCGGGGATGTAGTGGTATTCGTCGCCCTGCTGGACCATCGAGCCGTCCTTGCCGACCTTGACGATGGCGATCTGGCAGCGCTTGGAAAGTTCAGCGACGGCATCTTTCGGCTCCAGTTTGGTGAAGGACCGGGCCTCGGTCTCGTTGGCGAAGACGATGTCGACGTAATCGTCCACGAGGTTGTGGAGGAAGGCCTCGTTCGACTCGACGACATTGTAGGAGGCCATGTCGATGGAAATGATGCAGCCTGCCTCTCTGGCCATCTGGACGGCCTTGAGGATGAGGTCCTGGTTCTGGACGAGGTATCCTTCGATATGGAAATAGTCCCAGCCCCGGAAGTATTCGGGCTTGAGGTCGGCGGGGCCCATCTCGAGGGCGGAGCCCATATAGCTGGCGAAGGTGCGCTCGGCGTTGGCGCCGGTGATGAATACCATGCAGCGGCCCGAGGATTTGGTGCCGTAGAGGAGGTTGGCCTTTACGCCGTACTGCTCCATCGTGCTCTTGAAGAGGTGGCCGAGTTCGTCGTTGCCGATCTTGCCGATGTAGCCGGAGGGCATCCCGAAGATGGAGGTGCAGGTGATGGTGTTGGCCGCGCTGCCGCCGGGCACGTAGTTGACGCCGATTTCCTTGAGCGACGACCAGATTTTGTCGCCGGTGGCCATGTCCACGTGCTGCATACTGCCTTTGGGGAGATGGTATTTCGAGAGGAATTCGTCGTCCGGAAGGACGGCCAGGATGTCAGTCAGGGCGTTCCCGATGCCGAGGATGGATTTCATACGCAGTTTTTTCTTATAAGACTACAAATTTACAAAGAAAAAATCTTTTTGACAATTTTCTTCGTATCTTTGCACCGCAATGAAAGAAGCGGCCAAAAATATTCTCAAGTACGCCCTTTCCTTCCTGCTCATGGGCGTTCTCCTGTACTTCTCGTTCAGGGGCATCGACTGGAAGGAATTCTGGAACAGCATCCGTTCCTGCCGATGGGAGTGGATCATCCTTTCGATGGCCGCCGGCTATTTCACCTTTATCCTCCGGGGCGCCCGCTGGCGGATGCAGTTGCTCCCCATTGACGACAAGACCTCTTTCCGGACCGCTTACGACGCCATCAACATCGGCTACCTTTTCAATCTGGTGCTTCCCCGTGCGGGGGAACTCATCAAATGCCTGTACGTCACCAAGCATTCGTCCAAAAAGACCAACGGAGAGCGGCTCGCCACTTACGACAAGGTCGTCGGCACGATGGTGATGGACCGCAGCTGGGACGTATTCAGCGGGGCCGTCATCATTGTGATCCTCCTGATTCTGCTCCGCACCAGTTACGGAGATTATCTTTACAACAGCATCCGCTCCGGACTGGCCGCTAAGAAAGGCCTGCTCCTGGCGGCTGTCATCCTGCTCGCCGCAGGCGTGCTCTTCTGCGTCCTCGTCTGGGCCCTTCGCAAGAAAGGCGGCTTCTTCGGCCGGATCTGGAAATTCATCGCCGGAATGGGCGTCGGCTTCACCTCCTGCTTCCGGATGAAGCGGACCTGGCTGTTCGTATTCTACACGCTGCTGATCTGGTTCTGCTACTGGGTGATGATGTACACCGTCCTCCTCGCCCTCAAGGATGTTCCCGCCTTCGCCTCCTTCGGCGCGACGGACGCCATCTTCCTGATGCTCGTCGGCACCGTCAGCACCCTGATCCCCGTCCCCGGCGGTTTCGGCGCCTACCACGCCTTCCTTCTCGCCACCCTTTCCAGCGTCTACGGCATTCCGGCCAGCGTCGGCATCACCGTCGCCATCCTCGCCCACGAATCCGAGGCCCTCGTCCAGCTTGTCGCCGGCCTCGTCTCCTACGTCACGGATAGTTTCCGCAAGGACTGAGGGGGGGTAACTAAATAATCTGAAATCGCAAACAGATTGTCAAAAAAAAGCATTTCAGTAGGGGCTGAAATGCCTTTCATGGTTTGACTCTAAATCGACTCGCATGAACTGATGCAAACATAATCATTATTATTCGGATCGGACAAGATCACAAATTGTGACCTTGTATAGAGAAAAATATATTCCTTTCAAAGAAAAATTTGTAGTCCCGCTTTTTTATCGTAACTTCGTAGGACTGGTTCTCCATCCACGATCAAATGGAACTGTAAAAAGTGACGTTATGGATTGTGTAAGGCTGAGGGTTCAGACAGTTCCAGCTTCGGACCCGGAAACTCACGAGATGCATACTGCATATACCGTCCTATGGCAGGAAGATGCCACAGGAGAGTTGCTCTATGCATCTGGATGGACACTGCGAGATGCCATTGGCTTCTTTTGCCAATGGTTCCGGACTGACCGCTGTCAAATCAAATTGATTCGGCCTTTCCGTCCGCAAAGGGTGGCGGGCAATGATTATCAGTGATCAGCAGCGGGAAGAGAATTTTCAGGAATATCTCCGCCTTCTCCAAGACCCGAATTACACGGATGTAACTTTCGATGAAAAGTCGGGAGGTGTCAGTGCTGTACACTTAGATCATCAGTTTGATAAGAGTATTGGCCCTTTTGGATACAAAAGAGGTGAATATGAGTTAAACTCCGTGGCAATTTTAAGGAGAAGAGGGCATTATATTGTTTTGGAGTCAGAATTGTCTTCCGGCGCTGTTGTTTGTAAAAACTTTGATGGCTATCTGGATGGGAGCAGAGTCGAAATTAAAACCGTGGAAAGTGATGGGAGATGGGCAGTTATGACTAAAATCATTAAAGCGAAAAAGCAGGGAGCCCAGATGATCATTCTCTATTTTCCTCAAAGAGAATTATATTCTCTCCGGCGGGTGACTCAAGGTTTGGAGGACATTTCAACTTCTTCACGGGAGGATTACGAGGGCATACGACTACTTTGCATAGTGGAGCAGGATGTGGTTGAAATAGAAAAACCATCCTGGTAGCAGGATGGTTTCCGGAAATCTTAAGTTATGACAACAGGAGTGCTACCCCTTTACCCATCATCCTCTCAATCTCCTATAATGCAAAGATACATAAAAAAATAGAATCGCAATAGAATATTCATTCTTTCTTTGTTAGGATGCTATGATTTACGGCTATATCAGAGTCAGTAGCGACAAACAGACTGTTGAGAATCAAAGGTTTGAAATCAATAACTTTTGTTCCAGAGAGTCTATGCATATAGATGGCTGGATAGAGGAAACCATCAGCGGGACTAAGAATTATAGTAAACGGGAGTTGGGGAAGTTATTGAAGCGAGTGCAGAAAGGTGATTTGATTATCTGTGCGGAACTGTCGCGCTTGGGACGTAATCTATTCATGATTATGGAGATTCTGAATATCTGTATGACTAAGGAGTGCCGGGTCTGGACAATAAAGGATAATTATAGGCTGGGAGAGGATATTCAAAGTAAGGTGCTAGCTTTTGCCTTCGGCCTTTCTGCAGAGATCGAACGCAACCTTATCAGTCAGCGGACGAAGGAAGCCTTGGCCAGGAAGAAGGCAGAAGGTGTCGTTCTCGGCAGGCCAGTAGGAAGGAAGACTGAAGAAAAGAAATACAAACTCTATCCTAAACGGCCGCTGATTATTGAATTACTCAAAGAGGGAATCTCTCAACGCAAGATTGCGCAGATCTGCAAAGTCGATAGGAATACCCTGGGGCGGTATATCCATACGTTTCTACAGGAATAGGAGCGATTATGTGCAGACGCACGCTGTCCTATCAAGTTTCTCATCGTCTGAGTCCTGGTCTATCCTATCCGACATTGAGCGCTCCATCAAGGCAAAGATTGAATCCGCTGGCACTCCTTTGAAGGATTGGGATATTCAAATCAATTATGGCATCAAGACTGGTTTCAACGATGCTTTCATTATCGATTCTGCAAAGAGGAATGAGATTCTGGCCACTTGTCAGAGCGAGGAAGAGCGTCAGCGAACGGCGGAAATCATACGACCGATATTAAGGGGCCGTGATATCAAGAGGTACGGCTATTCGTGGTCGGGGCTTTGGCTTATAAACACCCACAATGGTACAAAGGAAGGCCTTGACCGCATACACATCGAGGATTACCCGTCAGTGAAAGATCATCTTGACAATTACTGGCTTAACATCGAAAAGCGTGCTGATAAAGGAGATACACCGTACAATTTAAGGAACTGCGCATATTTGGACGAATTCTCGAAGCCAAAAATTGTGTGGGCGGAGTTGTCAAGAACCGGAAACTCATTCGCATATAACGATGACGGAGCGATGGTGTTGAATACGTGTTACATTTTATCTTTTAACGATAATGAACACCATAAAAGAGAGTTAAGTAACCTGCTGGGATTCCTCAACAGTAAAGTAGCACTCTTCTATTTGGACACCATTTCAAGTAAACTTGATGAGACTGGGTGGCGATGGCTCAAACAATTTGTGGAACTGATTCCCGTCCCTGTTAATCTTGTATTTGAGAAGGATGGGCCATTAACAAATAAAGACTCAGCTTTGATTAATGCCCAGTTATATAAACAACTTGGTCTTTCATCAGAAGAGTCTGAGTATCTTGAGAATCTTATTTAACCTGATTCTCAATATATTGTATTTCTGAATCGGACAAATCGTAGAACCGATATATAAGGCGATTCAAGACATGCTCTTCTTCTGGAGACGAGCCTTGTTGAGCAGTAATACTGATAATGCGTTCACATTGGGCTTCGATTGCTTTTGCTGTATCCTCATCAATATCTCGCGGCACAAAGAGTTGCTCAATTTTGAATTTCTTCCAACGAACAGTACCAACACCGGTAGTAGTTCCTATAGTCGAAAACATATACTCTGATACAGAGCAATTCAGAAAAGCAAGTAATAATGTCAACTTTTCCCCAGAGAGCATAAATGTAGTTGCCTCTGGCACATATTGTCCCTCACGGTCAAGGCAGAATTTTGTCTTGTCCGATATTTCTCCCCAGACTATCTTTGGCTGAGATAATAAGTCCCAATAGCTGATGCTATCTTGGGTTTCAAACCATTTATTGTTCGTTTTCTTACGTGCTTTTACACGTTCTCCATTGACAATATGTTCTTCGCCGGTCTGTTCAAGCCTCTCCATTCCAATTGAAAGCAAATAATCTTTAAGAGACGGATAATCGTCTATATCATATTGCTTCGCAGGGAACGTTGCAATTAGATACTGATCTGCAAACACATAACCATATCGTTTTATATCCCGGCCCCGGAGAATCGGTCGTATAATAGCAGCTGTACGTTGCCTTTCGGACTCATCCCTACACTTCTCCAAAATCTCTTCTCGCTTTGCAGATGAAATAATAAACGCATCATTATAGCCTGTTAAGACGCCTCTGAATATGTCAACACTCCAATCTCTCAATGGCGTCCCAGCTGCTTCAATCTTGTTCTTAATACTCAACTCAATTTCGCTCAAAATCGACCAAGCATCAGTTCCAAACTTAATCTCTTGACTATGCGTCTGCACATAATCGCTCAATTTTGTTATGTCAAACTCATCCTTATTTATGGAGCACGCTATAGTGTGGCCCGATGGGGGTTGGGTAACTGCTGTGAGAATGTTTACATCAACTGTGGCAGAATCAAATACCTTATAGCCGGCAAAATCAATTAGGCTAACGACATTCTGTTTTTCTGAGAAGTATTTGCGTAAGGGGTCTCCATAACCAGCTCTCATCCACTTGTTTGATGTAATGAACGACAACAGCGTCCCCGGCTTCAGAAGCTTCATGCCCATCTCATAGAACAGGCAGTAGATATCACCAGTCCGCTCGTAGGTTACGTAGTTCATCTTCTGGAGGGCATCTGCATCGAATCCCATCTTCTGGAGCTGGATGTACGGCGGATTGCCAATCACACAATCGAAGCCGACGAATCGGCCATTTTCGTCCAGGACTTCCGGGAATTCGATGCGCCATTCAAAGGCGCCGACAAAGATCTTGTTGTCCCGGATTTCATCCACCTCGGCCTGAATTTTGGCGATTTTTGCCTGTAATACTTTTGCCTGTTTGTCGCGATAGACCCGTTCTTTCTTGCTAACTTCAAATAAAAGCGGAGACATAAGGTTGTCAAGTTCGCTTTTCAGTTTATTCAGGCTTAAGACTCTCGGGTCATTCAATCCAATCTGTGTCTGCAGGTTTCCTTTGATTTGTCGCAGGTAATCTTCCAGATCGCGCTTTTCATCCTTGCTATGGGCATTCTTATAATCGCTGACGGCTTTACGGTAATCACTGATGGAAATACCATTCCGGCGGAGAATCTCGGAGATATCCTGCTCCAGATCGAAGCGATGGAGCAACGAATTACCCACTTTGATATTGATGTCAATATTGGGCAGGGTTTCCAGCTCCGTGTATTCACTCTCTTTGGTGTAGTAGGCATTTTTCAGCAGCTCAATCCAAAGCCGCAAACGACAGATGTTTACAGCATTCGGGTTAAGATCCACCCCAAAGAGACAGTTTTCGATGATTTTCCGTTTCTCGTTGAAGAGGGTTTCCTGGATGCGTTGACTCTCCTGATTGCCCGGAATGTAAATGACGGGAGAGCCATCCTCGTCAGAGATAAGAAGCTCATCATTCTCAATATCAATGCTATAGTCCTGCTTTTTGACTCTTTTCCCGGCGCTATCTATGAGGATGCCTAAATCGTATTTGGTACGGATGATTTCATTGAGAACGGAAACCAGAAAATGACCGGACCCTACAGCAGGATCGCAGATGCGTAGAGAATCAATAATGGCATTGGCCTGGGGATAATCGTCAATGTCCTTGTTCTTCAGGGCTTCATAATCCTTGCACGACCAGCCCATTTCTTCGTTAAATCGGCGGACAACGGTCTGCTGAATAGCCTCGCGGCTCATAAACATCGTGACGGCACCAGGTGTAAAGACAGACCCGTCTTTATGTCCATTGATTTTTTCAAAAATAAGCCCTAGAACCGATGCGTTAATGAGAGTTTTGGCTTGCTCTTGCACCTCCTCAGTGCCCTCACTTGCAAAATCGTATGCATCGAGGAATTCCAATAGATATCGAAGCGTTGGGAGTTTCTGGTATCGTGGCTTCGAACCATCTTTGAGGACGGTATTACTGAAGAGTGGCAACTCACTGTTATCCAAGCCACTGATTCGGATGGTCTGGCGTTCCAGGGGGCTGACTTCAAATAACGAACTGTTCAGGTAAGGAACCTTTCCGAATTTTTCGTTGATGATATCTGTTCTGTCTTTCGCCCGCTTGGCAAGAACCTGGAAGAAGAGTTTGTTGAGTTCGTCATAGTCCGGGATGACCAGGGGCTTCATAAAGGCATAGGAGGTGTCTCCTTTATGATACTTGACTAACTGCGCTTCCAATAGTTTCAAGAAGAGAACGCGGTTTACCCAATTAATGGTAAGGGCAAGGGCTATATTGAAAAGTTGCTCACTCCGATCTTTTCCGAAGGAAGAACGTTCCTTGACATCGTCGAGGCAGTCTTCGCTGTCAAGAATAGTGATGGCATTCTCCAAGATGGAAGCTTGGTTCCGCTCACCCTCCTTGCGACGGGTAATGATGTGCTTGTTGCTATCCTTCTCTACCACTTCCTCCAGTCCGATGATATAGAGCAGTTCGCTGTAAAACTTGGTATTGAGGGAATTGCTATCGTTTTGGAAGCGTTTTTTCAGCAGGTGCTCAGGGCTGAAGAATTTGAAAAGTTCGATGAGGCGTTTGTCATTGCCGGTATCGAGGGAAGCCTTGTATTTACGGATGTCGAACCAAGTATAGGTGATCTGGTCCAGGACTTGTGCGATGAAGTCAGCGGCGATTTCCTGGTAGAAAAAATTGGTTTTTTCAGATGTCAGAGCGCCGTCATTGAATTCCTCGAAGCGTTTGATGAGTTTTTTATTGGAGTAGAAAAGGCGTTCAAACTCCTGGGCATCAAAGACGAAAAACTCGTATATGTTGGTAACAATCAGTTGTTTTAGCTGGATATTCTTTTGAGTATGGCGCTCACGAAGGTAGTAAAGCAGGAGTTCCTGGAGGGCTTTGCGGTTGAGGTCCTCCTTTGTAATCATTTCGTTTAAATTGGTGGGCTTTTTAACCTCAATGATGACACCCACGGGAGACGCCACATTGACGCCCAGATGAATGGCGCAGTCGATATCTCCATTCGGTGATACCTTGTAATTCTGGCCATAAAAAGTGAGTTTCAAGAAGTCCATCAAATCTCCTTTGAGTTTTTCTTCCGTATTGATAAAGGAAATCTGCTCAAAGAAATTCTTAAGTTGGATCTTGAAAGCATCAAAAATGTGCCGGTGTACGGGGACCTGTCGATAAGCCTTGTTTAGGGCCTTGGCGATATTGAGTTCAACCATATAAAAGAATTTCATCCCATCACCAGCTCCACCGGACAATGGTCGGAGCCGAAGATTTCGTTGTGGATGTCGGCGGAGAGGATGCGGGGTCTGAGTTCGTCGGAGACGATGAAGTAGTCGATGCGCCAGCCGGCGTTGTTCTCGCGGGCGCGGAAGCGGTAGGACCACCAGGAATACTTGACTTCGTCCGGGTGCAGGCTGCGCCAGGAATCCGTGAAGCCGCTCTCGAGCAGTTCCGAGAATTTCGCCCGCTCCTCGTCGGTGAAGCCGGCGTTGCGGCGGTTGGAGGCCGGGTTCTTGATGTCGATTTCTTCATGGGCGACGTTGAGGTCGCCGCAGGCGATGACACCTTTTCCCTTGGCGCGGAGACCGTTCAGATAGCCGCGGAAGGCGTCTTCCCATTGCATCCGGTAGTCGAGGCGGCGCAGCCCGTCCTGGGAATTCGGCGTGTAAACGCAGACGAGGAAATAATCCTCCATCTCGAGGGTGATGACACGGCCTTCGTGGTCGTGCTCGTCGATCCCCATCCCGTAGGTGACATTCAGCGGCTGGAGCCGCGTGTAGATAGCCGTGCCGGAATAGCCCTTCTTGTCGGCGTAGTTCCAGTAGGAAGTGTATCCGAGGAATTCCAGATCGATCTGGCCCTCCTGGAGCTTGGTCTCCTGAAGGCAGACGAAATCGGCGTCCAGGCCGGTGAAGATGTCGGCGAATCCCTTCCCGGCGACGGCGCGGAGGCCGTTCACGTTCCAGGAAACGAATTTTATTCCAGCGTCCATTCGGCTCCTTCTTTGGTGTCTTTGACGACGATGCCGGCTGCCTTGAGGATGTCGCGGATGCGGTCGCTCTCGGCCCAGTTCTTCTCGGCCCGGGCCTTGGCGCGGCCTTCCAGGACAAGGGTCATCGCCCCTTCCAGGGCTTTCTCGGCCTTTCCGCCGGCGGTGGCCTCCTCGTCGCGGAGTCCGAGTACGCCGAATACCACATCATCGAAGAGTTTGCCGAGCTGCTCCAGGTCCTCTTTCGAAAGGGTGGCTTTTTTCTCCTTGGCGGAGTTGATCCACTTCACGGCCTCGAAGACGTGGGCGATGGCGACCGGGGTGTTGAGGTCGTCGCAGAGGGCCTCGACGGCGTTTTCATAGAGCGCGGCGATTTCGGGATGCGCGACGCCGGCGGGCTGGATGCCCTTGAGGTCCTTCGCCGCCTGCATTACTCTCTTGTACCCCTTCTCCGCGCCTTGCAGGGCCTCGTTGCTGAAGTCCAGCGTGCTGCGGTAGTGGGCCTGGAGGATGAAGAAACGCACGGTCATCGGGCTGTAGGCCTGCTCCAGTTTGGGGTGATTGCCCGCGAAGAGCTCCGGCAGGGTGATGAAGTTGCCGAGCGACTTGCCCATCTTCTGGCCGTTGATGGTGATCATGTTGTTGTGCACCCAGTAATGGACGCCCTGCGTGCCGCGGGAGGCCTGGTTCTGGGCGATTTCGCATTCGTGGTGCGGGAACATCAGGTCCATTCCGCCGCCGTGGATGTCGAATTCCTGCCCGAGGTATTTCTCTCCCATCACCGAGCACTCCAGATGCCATCCCGGGAAGCCCTCGCCCCAGGGGGATGGCCAGCGCATGATGTGCTCCGGCTCCGCCTTTTTCCAGAGGGCGAAGTCGTAGGGCGCGCGCTTGTCGCTCTGCCCGTCCAGGGAACGGGTGCCTTCGAGGGTGTCTTCCAGGGTGCGCCCGGAGAGGACGCCGTAGTGGAAGTCGCGGTTGTATTTCTCCACGTCGAAGTAGATGCTGCCGTTGGATTCGTAGGCATACCCCGCCGCGAGGATCTTCTTGATGGTCTCGATCTGCTCGATGATGTGGCCGGACGCCCTCGGCTCGATGGAAGGGGAGGCGTTGCCCAGGAGCCGCATCGCTTCGTGGTAGCGCTCGGTGTAGGTCTGAACGATCTCCATCGGCTCCAGCTGCTCGAGCCGGGCCTTCTTGGCGATCTTGTCTTCGCCTTCATCGGCGTCGTGCTCCAGATGTCCTACATCCGTGATGTTGCGCACATAGCGCACCTTGTAGCCGAGGAACTGCAGGAGTTTGAAAAGGATGTCATACGTGACGCCGGGACGGGCGTGCCCGAGGTGGGCGTCGCCGTACACGGTGGGGCCGCAGACATACATTCCCACGTGCCCGGGATGAATGGGCTTGAAGAGTTCCTTCGTCCGGGTCAGGGTGTTTGTGAGATAGAGATTGCGCATCGTTATTTTCTCAAATGACCGATTCTACGGATCGGCAGGGTCGGGGTAATGGATTTTGCTTTATGAAGAAATTTTATTCTATAAGAAGGTGCTGAGCTGGCAGCCTCATCTTCCCAGCCATCCAGGTTCGGAAGCGTAATATTGGAAACGCCATAACGCCCCGTCGCCTTCCCGTCCTGATCGAATTCCATCAGATACAGTTTTGTGGCGCCCGGCCCCCAATAAGAAGTATAATACTCGCTGTCAGCACTGCTGAAGATAAGATCGGCCATTGTTGCGGTAGGATCATCGGCCAGTTTTCCCATCAGAGAATTCTGGTAATCGGCCAGCAAGCCTTCCACAGAGCCGTAGTAGTATGCCAGTTCTTCGTCTGTATTGGTTTCCATCCAGAAGTACTTGATGCCGGGAGCGTTGACATTGACGTCGAAATAGGCGTCCCCGTCATACCAATAGGGTTCACCCTTGACGGTCACGGACCAATTACTCTGCAGACTGAGCTGGACATCCAGTTCCGGCGTATCCGGATCGGGGTCGTCCGTAACCGAGGAACCGGTCTTGGTAAGGGCGCACCAGGCAAATTTTCCGTTGTAATTGCCGTTGACATCCGTGCCGAAGATGAAGAACTCGTAGTCGCCGTTTTTGAATTCGTCATATCCGATGGTGTCGTCGCCCTGTGAAATCATATCCCCGGCCGTCAGATCGTCGTAATATGCGGAATAGTATTCGAGATCCTCCTGGATCCACTGTGTAACGATGGAAGCGATATCGGTCTGGCTCGCATCCTTGACGTGTTCCGTATAAAATCCTCCATCGAGCACTGCGGAATAGTAATATTCCGATCCGGTACCCTTGATCTCGAAGACCTCGCTGTCTTCGGTGACGGTATTACCGGACATGTCCTCATAGGTGAACGGGATGAAGCCCTTATAGGAAACGCTCCAGCCGGAATAACTCCCCTCGCCGCCCGGGCTATCTCCTTCGCCGCCATAACCGTTGGTCACGGCCTTGACGTAAACGAGGCTTTTATCTTTACTGACCTGCGCGCCGGAGGCGGACAGGATCTGGATGCCGATGCTGTACGTACCGGCGGCGAGCCCGGCCGGATTCAGCGTTACGGGGATGCGGGCGCTCGTGCTGCCGGCGGCAATGGTGGCCGTCGCGGGGACGGTAATGTTGGCATAGGGGAGAACCGTCGTGCCGGGAAGGGCGGAACCCACGGTGGTCAGACTGACGATGACCGCTTTCGTCGAAGCGTCCGACATGCTGAGGGTGACCTCGGCGGTGTTGTCTTCTGCAAACTGTTCATCAGCGGAGATGCTGACCGTGAGATTCTTGCCTGTTTTCTGCTTGTCGCAGGAAAGGATGACCGTCGCGGCTGTCGCTACAAGCGCAATGATCTTCAGAAAATGTGTCTTCATTCTTTTTCGCCTCAAATTGATTCAAGAATTCCAAAGTTAGGATTTTTTCGCGATAAAAACAATTTTGAAAAAAATCCGCAAAAAAATTTGCAGATTCAAAATATAGTTGTACCTTTGCAATCCCAAACGGGAACTGGTGCGGTAGTTCAGTTGGTTTAGAATACCGGCCTGTCACGCCGGGGGTCGCGAGTTCGAGCCTCGTCCGCACCGCAGAAAGTCGCTGAAATTCAGCGACTTTCTTTGTTTATATCTATTTCTGCCGGCTGATGTAGCGCGGGTGGACCTTGCCTTTGAGAATGTTCTGGAGTTTTTTCCCGATGATCTTTTTGCGGATGGGGGAGACGTTGTCGGTAAAGATGTTGCCGTCCAGGTGGGAGAGCTCGTGCTGGACCATCCGGGCCGAGAATTTGTCCAGGCGCTCGGTCACTTTCTCGAAGGCCTCGTTGTAGTATTCGACCGTGATGGCGTCGGGGCGGGTGACGTCGGCATACACGCCGGGAACGCTCAGGCAGCCCTCGTTGTAGGTGCATCTGGTGGCGCTTTCCTCCAGGACGACGGGATTGATCATCGTGCGGCGCCAGTCTTTGAGGTAGGGATAGGTTTCCTTGAGCGGGTCGCCGTCCACGATGAGGATGCGCTTGCTGACGCCGACCTGGGGGGCGGCCAGACCGACGCCGTCGGCCTTGGCGAGCGTCTCCTTCATGTCGGATACGAGCTGGAGAATTTCATCTTTCCGGGAGAGGTCGGCCTCTTCCGCCTTTTTGCGCAGGACCTCCGCGCCATAGAGATAAATCGGTAATATCATAGCTTTTTATTTTTTTCTTTTGCCTTTGCCGCCCGCCTTGCGGGAGAGGGTGTCGGGGACAGCCGACGGGTCGAAGGATGCGACGCTGCCGGAAGTGCGGTCCATGTAACTCTGGAGAATGATGGCGGCGCTGATTTTGTCCACAGAGGCCTTGTCCCTCCGGTCGGAGGCCTTCATCCCGCCGTCGATCATGACGCGGTGTGCGAGAACCGAGGTGAAGCGCTCGTCCTCCAGGGTGACCGGGATGCCGGGAAATGCCTTCTCGAGCCTTTTGAGGAAGACTTCCACATCCTTGGCCGCCTCCGACGGCGCCCCGTCCATATTGGTCGGCCAGCCCACGACAAATCGCGTTATTGTCTCGGACGCGGCGTATTTTTGAAGATATTCTATTATCTTTGTAGAATCAACGGTATCAAGGGCGGACGCAAAGATGCCGAGGGGATCGCTCGCCGCGACTCCCGTACGCTTCCTGCCGAAGTCTATTCCGATCAGTCTGTCCATTGGTCCCGCAAAGATACATATTTTTAATGGAAAAAAGACACATCGCCATACTCGGGGCCACCGGCTCCATCGGGACACAGACCCTTGACGTCGTCCGCCAGCATCCCGACCTTTTCGAAGTGGAACTGCTGACGGCCGGCAGCAACGCCGCCCTCCTCGTCGCCGAGGCGCGGGAGTTCAATCCCGCCGCCGTCGTCATCTGCAACGAATCCAGATACGACGAGGTGGCGGAGGCCCTTCGTGATACCGACATAAAGGTTTTTACCGGCACACAGTCGATGTGCGACCTGGTCGCCGCCGAAGCGGTCGACATCGTCGTCGCCGCGATGGTGGGGTTCAGCGGCCTCCGGCCTACGGTCGCCGCCCTCAAGGCGGGCAAGGCCGTCGCGCTTGCCAACAAGGAAACGCTTGTGGCCGCCGGGCCCATCGTGATGGATCTGAGCCGTCGCTGTCACGCGCCGATTCTTCCGGTCGACTCGGAGCACTCCGCCATTTTCCAGTGCCTGCTCGCCGCCGGATCCAACAAAGTGAAGACACTCCATCTCACGGCTTCCGGCGGGCCTTTCCGCGGCTGGCCCCGGGAGCATATCGCGCTGGCCCGCAAGGAGGACGCCCTCAAGCATCCCAACTGGTCGATGGGCGCGAAGATCACCATCGATTCGGCCACGATGATGAACAAGGGCTTCGAGGTGATCGAGGCCTGCCGGCTCTTCGACGTCACGCCGGAAGAGGTGCACGTGGTCGTCCATCCCGAGTCGGTCATCCATTCGATGATCGAATTCGAGGACGGGGCCGTTCTCGCCCAACTCGGCTGCCCGGACATGCGCGTCCCCATCCAGTTCGCCCTGTCGTTCCCCGAGCGGTTCCCGCTCAAGGGCGAGAAACTGGATTTCGCCAGGATCCGCCGGCTGACTTTCGAGGAACCAGACCGGGAGAAGTTTCCCTGTCTGGGGCTCGCTTTCGAAGCTGTCCGGCGCGGCGGCAACATCCCCTGCGCGATGAACGCGGCCAACGAGGCGGCCGTAAAGGCCTACCTCGAAGACCGGATCCGCTTCTATGACATTTCCGAAGTGATCGCCGGCACGATGGCGGAGACGCCATATATCGGCGAACCTTCGCTGGATGATATTTTCGCCACCAATGAGGCCGCCTATGCCGCGGCTGAAGAGAAAATCGCCCGGAAGTGATGGTCGTCCTGATAAAAATACTCCAGGTCATCCTGGCCCTTTCGGTGCTGATCCTCATCCACGAGGCGGGGCATTTCACCTTCGCCAAAATGTTCGGCATCCGGGTCGACAAATTCTTCCTGTTCTTCGATGCCGGTGGCTTCAAACTCTTCAGTACCAAGGGAAAATTCTTCACCCGGCTCTTCCCGAAGGCCGCCTCTTGGGAGACGGAATACGGCATCGGCTGGCTGCCGCTGGGCGGCTACTGCAAGATCGCCGGGATGATCGACGAGTCGATGGACCTGGAGGGGATGAGGCGCGATCCCCAGCCGTGGGAATTCCGGACGCATCCCGCCTGGCAGCGGCTCCTGGTGATGGCCGGCGGCGTCCTCAACAATTTCATCTTCGCGGTCCTCGCCTTTGTCATCATCGTCTATGCCTGGGGCACGAGTTACATCCCGAACGAGGGTAATGCGGTCTATGTCAATGAACTGGCGGAGGAAATGGGTTTCCGCAGCGGTGACCGGATACTCTCCTTCGACGACTATGTGCCCGAGGATTTCTCGATGCTGCAGGTTGACCTGGCCCGCCGGAATGTCCGCAAGGCGACGGTCCTCCGCGGCTCCGACACCCTCGACGTGTATATCGACCAGGGGCTGATCGGCTCCGTGATCGGAAGTCCGGGGATGTTCGACCTGGCGGTGCCGTTCGTCGTGGATTCCCTGATGGCGGATTCGCCTAATGTCGGCGCGGACCTTCGCCACGGCGACCGGGTCCTCACCCTCGACGGCATCCCCGTCCCGTATCTGCAGGATTCCAGACCGGTCCTGCTCTCCCGTGCCGGAGCCACCGTCGAGGCGACCCTGCTGCGGGGAGCGGATACGCTTTCCGTTCCGCTTCAGGTCGATACGACCGGACGTATCGGCGTCTATATGGTGATGCCCGAGGTGGTCCGCCGCAGTTACACTTTCCTTCAGGCGATTCCCGCCGGGGCGAAGATGACCTGGGAGTCCGTCGCCGGCTATGTCCGCGACCTCCGTCTGGTATTCACTCCCCGGACCAAGGCCTACAAGTCGGTCGGCAGCTTCATCGCCATCGGCCAGGTCTTTCCCTCCACCTGGAATTCCTACCAGTTCCTCTATCTCCTGGCCATCCTGTCCATTATGCTCGGGGTGATGAACCTTCTGCCGATCCCGGCGCTGGACGGCGGACATATCGTGATATGCCTGTTTGAAATGCTGACCGGACGCAAGCCCGGCGACCGGTTCCTCGCCGTGACCCAGATGATCGGGATGATCCTTCTGCTGGCGCTGATGGTGCTGGCGTTCGGCAACGACATTGCAAGATTAATCCATTAATTATGAAACGTTTCGCATATATCCTCCTCTCGATGGCCGCGCTTCTGGCGCTCGGTGCCTGCGCCGGCCGGAACACCTCCCGCGAGAAGCTGCTCCCCAACGTGAGCGGCAAGGCCGGCGAGATCATCGTCGTCATCGACAAGGATTCCTGGGAAGGCGCTCCGGGCACGGCTCTCCGGACCTTCCTCTCCGGCGACTGTCCCTACCTCGCGCAGCGGGAGCCGCTGTTCAACCTGGCCAATGTCCCTCCGGGCAACTTCGGCAATATGTTCAAGGTTCACCGCAACATCATCCTGCTGGATATCAACCCGCAGGGGACCGAGGAGAAGGTGACCTGGCTGAAGAATGAATGGGCGCGCCCCCAGAGCGTCGCGCGCATCAGCGCTTTCGACCGTGAAGGCGCCGCGAATCTGATCGCCCAGGAAGGCCGCAATCTCGTCGAATTCTTCGAGCAGGCCGAGCGCGACCGCATCATCGCCAACGCCCGCCTCTATGAGAATACCGGCCTCCGTCCGGCCGTCGAGGAACTCACCGGCGGCATCCTGCATGTACCGAGCGGCTACAAGCTCAAGAGCAAGCGGGACGGCTTCGTCTGGATCGCGGACGAGAAGCAGTACACCAACCAGGCCATCCTCATCTACACCTATCCGGTACCGGAAGGAGATCCCTTCACGATGGAAAATCTCATCTCTAAACGGAACGAGATCATGAAGGAGAATGTGCCCGGCCAGTTCGAGAATACCTACATGACCACCTCCCTGGCGATCGCCCCGACGGTCACGTCGCTTCGCTACAGGGGCCGCGATTTCATGCAGACCCGCGGATTCTGGGAGGTCTACAACGACTTTATGGGCGGTCCGTTCGTCTCCCACGCTTTCTACAGCCGGAAAGGGGACCGGATCATTGTCCTGGAGGCCTTTGTCTACGCTCCCAAGTATGACAAACGCCAGTATCTGAGGCAGGTGGAGTCGATTCTGTACTCTTTCGAATGGGCGGAGGAAAAGAAATCGGAGTAAAAAAGTGCAAAATTATTTTGGCATCTAAAATCTTTTTCGTACCTTTGCATCCCAATTCGGATTTGGTGGGTTCGTATAACGGCTAGTACTCGAGATTTTCATTCTCGCAATAGGAGTTCGATTCTCCTACCCACTACTAAATATTAAAAAAAGTAACAATGGCAAATACAAAGTCAGCTCAGAAGGCCATTCGCCAGAGCGAAAGGCATCGTTTGCATAACAAGTATTATGCAAAGACCACGAGGAACGCGATCCGCGACCTCCGCAACACCACCGACAAGAAGACCGCCGAGGAGCACGCTCCCAAGGTCTATGCGATGATCGACAAACTTGCAAAGATCGGAGTCATTCACGCCAACAAGGCGGCGAACCTCAAGAGCGGTCTTGCACTGTACATCAACAAGCTCAGCTAAGAGCTTTCGGGATGTAGCGCAGTTGGTAGCGCACTACGTTCGGGACGTAGGGGTCGCTCGTTCGAGTCGAGTCATCCCGACAGAAAACAGCCAGACGGCTGTTTTTTTTGTGTCGGGATGACTCGACTTACGTCGAAAATACTGGGAGAAGAGTCTCCCAGACCCTCTCTGTCGGCCATAGGCCTCCGGAAGGCCGCCGCACGGGAACGGTTGCTTTTTTTGTGTCGGGATGACTCGACGGATTTCATATTGCGACTTTTTTCGTATATTTGAAGGTTGTATGAGAAAGGTGCTGCTATTTATCGGAGTCTCGCTCCTGCTGCTTTCCTGCGGCAGGGGGCGGTCCGGAGACGGGGAGGCCTTCCGGGGAATCTATTACTGGAAGACGGATTTCCGCATCACCCCGTCGGATTCGGCCTTTCTCTCCGGGCACCGGATCGACCGGATTTATCTCCGGTATTTCGACGTAATTCTTTCCAACAAGGCCATCACGGGCCACACGGGACCCATTCCCAACGCGACCCTCACTTTCTCTTCTCCCATACCGGAGGGCGTCGAGATCGTCCCCGTGGTGTTCATCACCCTCGAGGCCCTGAAGGATGTGACCGTGTCCGGCAAGGCAGGGGAGTGCGCGGAGAAAATCTTCACCCGCATCGACGCGATGAGTCGTGCCCACGGCATCGGCCCGCTCCGCGAGATCCAGATCGACTGCGACTATACCGAGCGTACGCGGGACGGCTATTTCGCCCTTTGCAACGCCCTTTCAGCCCTCCTGGAGCCGCGCGGCATATCGCTGACTTCCACACTGCGGCTCCATCAGCTCAGAGACACCCCGCCGCCCGTCGACGCCGTCTCCCTGATGCTGTACAACACCGATAATTTCCGCCGCTCCGACGTCGATAATTCCATCCTCAATCCCGCCACCGTAAAGACTTATCTGAAGGGGGATTATCCGCTTCCGACCTCCATCGCTCTCCCGCTGTATTCCTGGGGAATCTGGATGCGGGACGGCAGTTTCCACGCCATCCTGCACAAGAGTGAATACGGCGACACCCTGCTTTACAGGGCGGGGGAGGATAACCGTGTCACGGTCCTCAAAGACCACGTCGTCGAGGGGCACAACCTGCTGCGGGGCGACATAATCCGGATGGAGTCTTCTCCGATCGAGACCGTTTCCGAAGTCTGCAGATACGCCCGTGAGCGCCTCGGGAGCCGCAGCGTCATCCTCTATCATCTGGATTCGCTGGGCCTGTCCCGCTACAGTTTCGAACAAATTGAACAATTATATGAGTATGCGACTGATTAAGAAACTCTTGTTGACCGCCTCGCTGCTTGCGGCCGGTTCCTGGACCGCCGATCTTCTGGCCTGCGGTTATTGCTATTTCCTTCCGGAAGAGTATTATGTGTACCGGATTTCTCCCAACTACCTCAAGCGGGTGGAGGTCGATCCGGCCTACCTGCCCGGATCCGACGAGAACTGCCAGCTGTGGATGCAGCAGCTCAAGGCCGAAACCATCGGTCCCGAAGAGGTGTACGAAATCGTGTACAAGGCCGACCTCGACAGTCTCGCCTCCCTCGCGGTGTACAACGCCTTTGCGACCATCCTTCTCGACAACCCGGAGGCGCTCAAGGTCCTCCGCCTGGCGAAAGACTGCGAAAAAGCCCGGTTCGCCGTTACGCAGGATCCCTGGTATTATCCCGTCAGTGACGACAGCGAGCATCAGAACCTCGAGCAGATCCTCCTCCGTGCCCGCGACTGCACCTCCGAACTGTTCCGGAGCCGCTATTTCCTCCAGGAAATCCGAGCCCTGTTCACCCTGGGCCGTTATCAGGAGATCCTCAGCCGCTGGGAGGCGGAGAAGGACAAACTTCCCGATGATATTCTCAAGCAACTCACTTTCCGCTATATCGCGGGTGCCGAATTCAATATCGGCGAAGTCGACAAGGCCGTCGAAATGTTCCTCAGCATCGGCGACCTGACTTCGGCCCTCAGCTGCAAGCAGCTCTATCAGATGCCGGACCTGGACGCCGCCGTCGAGCTGGATGTCAATTACAAGGGCATCCGGGAACTGCTGGAAAACGAAATGCGGACTTACTGCTTCTGCTGGGTTACCGATCCCGACTGGCAGGCCGAACGCCTGACGGATATCCGTGCGCTCTGCGACAAGGCCCTCGCCAAGAATCCTGCCGACAAGGCCGTCTGGTACTATACCGCCGCCTATATCGAGTATTTCAAGGATAACTATCCGGCCGCGAAAAAGCTCCTCAAGAAGGCCCGGAAGGCTCCCGGCGTGGACGATGTGCTGGAAGGCTCCATCCGTGTGCTCGGCATTCTCAACGACGCCCGCAGCTCCCGTCACGGCTTCTTCTACGAGCGCCGTCTCCTGCGCGACCTCAAGTGGCTCGACGCGCAGATCGTCGACAATCTCACCGACGAAGTCCGCGAGCAGACCGCCGGCGACTCCGGCTGGATGATGCGGGCCAACTTAAGTTATTATTACTGGAACGATATGATGCGGGCGCTTACCCTCGGCATCCTGGCTCCGGACTACATCAAAGCCGGCAAGACCGTCAAGGCGCTCCAGCTCGCCAATATGGCCGACAACCGCCTCCTCGGCCTCACCGGCATCGACCATTACGACTATGTCAACGGCCAGTTCAGCATTACCCAGGGCGTTCCGTATAAGGAATATCTGGGCCGGGAGGAGGTCTGGAAGCCGGTCTACAGCAACAACTTCTTCGAGATGGCCGATTCGCTCTCGACCGGCAAAGTGGCCGCTTATGTCAAGCGCGCCCTGCAGCCGAAGAACGAATTCGACCGTTTCACTGCGGAACGCGGTTATGTCGACGCGGACTATCTCAACGACATCGTCGGCACCAAGTACATCCGTGACCGTCGCTACGCAGACGCCGTCAAGTATCTGGAGAAACTGCCCGATGGCTTCCAGAACCGGCTCAACACCAAGCAATACCTGGATGCCTATACGCTTCACGCCAAACTCGATCACGCCCGCTCGATGCTGGATTACGAGGAGGAGATGCGCGCCTCCGATCCCGCCGTCGTCGCCCGTGCCAAGTTCAACTACGGCCAGGAGCTGATGATGCAGTATCAGATGCACTGGGCCCTCTCTTATTACGGCTGGAGCGCCTATCCGGCGGAATATGTGGAGAAAGCCAATGAGGAGGGAATGAATTATGCCGAGAAGATGATCGTCGAGGGAATGGAGACGATGCCCGACAAGGAGGAAGCCGCAATGATGCAGTACGAAATGTGCAACTTCAAGACGGCGGCCGAGAAATATCCGGGCACGGAGGCGGCCGGATGGGTTGTGGCGAATTGTGACACCTGGGAGGATTACCATCGGGAGAATCCGATTCAATGGAACATACAATAAGATGAATACAACGACCAAACTCCTTGTCGCCGTCCTCGTCGTCGTGACTTTCTTCGGCGGCCTCATATCCGGCATCCGGTGGGAGCGCTCCCACGCCGTCGTGCAGGTGGACACTCTTACCGTCGTGGTCCCGGCGGATTCGCAGTATCTCGCCAGCCGGGCTCCCGACAGCCGCTTCGTCGTGCTGGGAGACTACATCCCCGACATCATCCAGGAGATCCGCTATTACTCCACCTACAACTTCATCGGACACCGCGTGGACGGCTACGAGATGCCCGTCGCGCTGATGACCCGCGAGGCGGCCGAAGCCTTGAAAAAAGTCTCGGACGATGTCAAGGCACAGGGCTACCGCCTGAAGGTCTTTGACGCCTACCGTCCCGCCCGTGGCGTGGCGCACTTCGTCCGCTGGTCGCACGATCCTTCCGACACCGTCACCAAGCGCTACTTCTATCCCGAGCATCCGAAGCCCTCTCTCTTCGAGAAGGGCTACGTCGCCCGCCGTTCCGGCCACAGCCGGGGCAGCACCGTCGACCTGACGCTCTTCGATATGGAAACGGAGAAAGAAGTGGACATGGGAGGCACCTACGACTACCTCGGCGGCCGCTCCCACCCCGACTTCAAGGGCGACCTCACCCCGGAGCAGTACGAGAACCGGATGATCCTCCGCCGCGCCATGCTCAAACACGGCTTCAAGCCCCTCGAAACCGAGTGGTGGCACTTCACCCTCGCCGACGAGCCCTATCCCAACACCTACTTCGACTTCCCGATAAGGGTGCAGTAAACAATCCCGGATGCTTAATTGAGTTTATAAAAAGAGCCCGCGGTGTACTCTGCCGACGGGCTTTTGGTTTGTTTATTCGGGTAGATTGTTATTTCTGATACAGCAACTCTGACTTCTGTTTAAGTAGCTCTACCAACTTGTTCAACTCCAGTTTCAGATTCTCGTCATCATAATCGTGAATTTTTTTCGATAGCGCTCCTACTTGTGGATATATATCTTTTAAATCTTCAATGCTCTCGCTCTGAAAAATACCATTCCGGAGATCTTTAATTTCATCATAACAGGACTGAATTCGTGCAGCAATCTTCTTCTGTTCCTTATCTTTCACCGCAGAAGCCGGTTTTGTGGGCTCTTCTTTTACCTTTTCTTCTGGTTTTTGTTCGGAATCCTGTTCCTTCTTGACTTTTTGTTTTTCGGGTTGTATTTGAATCTCTTCTTGTTCCTTTGGTTCCATCTCTACTTTTTGCTCCGGTTTCGGTGCAAGTTTAACCATGAGATACGAACCGTCTATCTCTTTCTTCTCGGGTAAATGGCCGTCCGCCTTAAACGTTATAGAGCGGCAAATTGAGGATACACGAAGTTCAAAGTACCCGCTTCCACGAAGAGTGAATAAATCCCCATTGTCGGTACTTATGGCTATAGATGGTAGCGGCTGATTGTCAAGTGCCTTTACCGTCCCGCGTACAAGACGAATACTCTCTTGTGCATAACCGGGAAATGATAAAAACATCGATAAGGCGAAAATTATTAACCGGATTTTCATAATAATTCCTCTAGGCAATAATTATTTGGATTTGCTGAAAAAAGGCAAACCGGATCCCTCCTTGCTCTCCTTTTCCTCCGGCTTGGCCGGCAGAGGAAGATTCTCACAGGGTCTGAAATTGACATATTTCGCAGGATATCCGGTTATTGTTATAGATTGGATATTTCCTTCCGAATCATATTTCAGTTGTTTCTCCAGACCGACAATCACATCGCCCCCCTCAACATCCAGCGCTTCTTTTACGGCGGACGCTATCACATTCTCTTCGCCACCCATTCTGATATTTTCCCCGACCTCAAGGTGGTAAACGATCTTTTTCGGAGAAACTTTAAGATCGGCCAGAATCGGGGTAACGAACATTTGGGCACTTCCGGGAGCATAGGTGGCCGTGTTCTTAAGCAAATTGTTTGTCTTGTAAAATGTATTGCCAATTCCTAAACTGGCACTGGCAGAGCCACAGGATGATACAAAGACGACGGCAGCCAAGAGAAAGAAAAATTTTTTCATAGAAAACAGATCCATTATTTTGCCGTCAGTTCCCAGATACGGCATTATTCTATTCTGAGAGACAGGGAACTTTATCTGACTCCCTTTTGTTTCCTTTATTCTTTTTCAAAGGAGTGTTCAAAAATAGTCTCTCTATCCCGATCTATCAAGTTCAAATAGGTTCATTTAAGGATCTCATTGAAGAGAACCGGATGATCCTCCGCCGCGCCATGCTCAAACACGGCTTCAAGCCCCTCGAAACCGAATGGTGGCACTTCACCCTCGCCGACGAGCCCTATCCCAACACCTACTTCGACTTTCCGATAAGGGTGCAATAGCCAAATTAGAATCGTCCCGTGGGCTCGCAGTCACCTTTCGGGCTGTTTTTGTAGCCGGGAGAGTAAAAAAACTGACCAGCAGGACATCAAGCCCGCTGGTCAGTATCAGTATAACCTAAAAAGATAAGTATTATGTATTATTCCTAGTCCTGATTTACTTCTAAACTGAGTTCGTGGTACTGAAACTTGATATATGGAATGAGAGGGGGCAAAATTAAAAGGATAGCTATAAGTGTTAATATACTAAAGACTGAACCATTAAATGGAATGTTTATTCTATGTAAAACTCCGTTGATGGACAGAATATGAGCAGCATAGTAGAGAACGATAACTGCTAAAGCACAAAGGGATGAAAAGGTAACGTCTTTAACAAGCTTTTTATTTCCATGAAACTTCAACCTGTTCATAAACCTTTCAACAGCCGCTTTGTAGTTCATAAGCGTAAAAGAAGTAAGTTCATGTCTCAGATCGGAAGAGTTATGAATGCTCCAGTCATCAGGATTGGAATTATTAACAGCTATGTAGCATGCCGGAGGAGTAAGAAATCCATAATCGTTTCTCTGATTATAAGCCCTATAAAATGGGAACTTGTCGAGATTCTGGCAACGGTCGTCACTCATCAGTACAAAAGCTTGGATAACATAACCACCGGATAGCACTTCGATACGATAGTATTCGTGACTGTCATACTTATACGTATCGGCCCTAAGACTCTTTGTAGGATACTTGCAATTTGTCTGCAAAAACGCAAGAAACATGTCCTTATAATATGCCTTCATAAAGATAGATGTTAAGGAATGGCTTGATATCTGTCAGCATAGGCACTCCACTTCGATGCTGTTTTATATAAGTTAATACTTTCTGCTGGGACATATATAGGACAATTACCGGTGTTATCAAAGGCTGAATTTCCCAAATCTGTTGGAGTAGTATCAAGAATCGTGATCTTATTTAGACTGGTACAATCTGTAAGCACGTTATTATATATATATCTTAGCCCTGATGGGATAGTAATCTCTTGCAATTTGGAACACTTCAAAAAAGCGCAATTCCCGATACAGGCGGAGGGATTGTTTACAACCCTGTCAGTAAGGACAATCGAGGTTAAATTTGAGCAACCGTAGAATGCATAGTTTCCGATTGATTCGACAGAATTTGGTAAAACAACTGTGACTAAATTGGTTCTTTCTCGAAACCCATCAGGTCTAGTCATATTAGTAATGGCCGTAATTGTTTTATCAAAAGTCATAATCCCTATTCCGTTGGAATATATATTTGAAATCAACGACGCATTTGCAACAGACGTGAGATCAATTATGTTGCCATCAAGTGTTGTGTATACTATACAGTTCGTGGGAATAATAAACTCAGCATACGTATCAATATTTGCTTTTTTGCTAAAAACGGTGCGTTTTATCCCTATTGAAGATGTTGTATAATTAAACGTTCCAACATAACCTGTACTCGTATCAAATGCCATTGTAAAACCTTGGGAGAGCGTTTGGGGCAGGGCGACAATGTAGTAGTAGGTGCCACTGGCGAAAGTCCCGCCATCTTTAGGCGTCAAGGTGATGGTCTTTACCCCATTGACGACAGAAACGCTGGGCAGTCCATCAACGAAGGAAACCGTGATATCTCCGGCAATGTCCTCGTTGTTGTTGCCGGAGAAGGTAATGGAAGTGATATCGTCCCGGGAAAGACTGAACTTTATACCGCCACAGACATTGAAGAAATGAAGGTTGGTATTGTCGGAATGCGCCACTGTCAGGAACAAGTCATCGTCAAATGTCCCCGAGACACCATGCTGTGTGGCGGGCAGGGTTGTAGTAATTGACGTGCCGTTGCAGACTGCCGACGGATTGTGTGGATACAAGCCCCAAATATTGGTGGAGGCAAGTTCCGTACTGCCAATGATGGAGTTGGTTGTGAATGCTGCCGTCGTCTCCGGTGCCGTATTCGTTGAGGTATAGAGAACCGGGGTGGAAGCACCGTAAAAGACACTTATATCGTCCGCAGGGCTCCAATAAATCGTCCCCACGCCTTCTCCGTCTACAGTGATAGAAGACTTTGCCGGCCTTTCCTGAGATGCATAGATAACGGGGGCGTTGGACTCCTGAGGTTCGACTTCATTATCCAAAGCGTTTGAACATGCCACAAATAGCAGGGCCGCACCGATCGAAACGATGCTAAAATAAATCTTCTTCATAAGTATTCTCGTTTTGAGGGGGTTTGTTGCTGGTCAGAAAATCGGCGGAAAACATAATCGAAATAATCTCCATCTCGGGAGGATCAAATTCCAATTTTTGTTGTGTGGGAGTTCTTTTGGTTTTCATAAAGTATACTGTGTTGAGGCATAAAAAAAGCGTAAGCAAAACTATTCTCAGTTGCTTACAAGCCTACCACAGCTTTCCCCAACGTCTACGAATAATAATGCCCACGCTTATCATCGTGGACATTAATCGTTCAAGGGGGAATTACAGTTTGTGGTAGTTTGTAAGCCTTGAAAGACTAATGCCTTTTATGTATTATGTCCTTTTTTCTTTTACATCATGTCGTTATTTATTTTTTCATCTGCAAAAATACGGAAAAAGAACGGAACGGCCAAATTAATAATGTGACGGGCTGTTGATGAAATCCGCTGCGTCCCTCGACAGGCCCCTGAATGGGTTCTGGTGTGTATCGTTCAACGCTCTAGGACATATTCGCCCGTTAGTTTCCGCGTGATACGGAAGTGTCTGTAACACAGTGATTTACGTGTTTTGCTCTGTGGGGAAAGTACTAGGGTGTTTTACGTAAATCTTTGACATATAGTTATTTACGTATCACGGCGCAGAGAGCGGGAAATCCGAGAACCGTTCCGGCTCGCATAATTCGACGTCCGCCCCCCCCCCCGACCGGGTATAGCGACGTTTGGGGTCCTGAATGCGACTTAACCCCTCCGGCAGAAATGGTATGGCAGCGTTTTGGGCCCTGAATGCGACTTAACCCCTCCGGCAGAAATGGTATAGCAACGTTTGGGGTCCTGAATGCGACTTAACCCCTCCGGCAGAAATGGTATGGCAACGTTTTGGGCTCTGAATGCGACTTAACCCCTCCGGCAGAAATGGTATGGCAGCGTTTTGGGCCCTGAATGCGACTTAACCCGCCGCGTGAGATGGGGCCGGCCAAAAAGAAAACGGACAAACCGTCGTTTCCGATGATTTGTCCGCTTTGGCTCCCCAGCTAGGACTTGAACCTAGGACCCCCTGATTAACAGTCAGGTGCTCTAACCAACTGAGCTACTGAGGAAGGTATGTGACCGTTTTTGTGAAACGGGATTGCAAAGGTACAATGATTTTTTGATTCTGCAAATTTTTTCGCAAAAATTTTTGCTATCTTTGCGGTCGCAAAATGAAATGCTATGGATATCGCCCTTTTGTCCAAGATGATTAAGGAGATCGTTCTCGATGAAGACGAGGTGACCCTTCCGGGGATCGGAACCTTCATCGCGGAGGTGGTTCCGTCGTCTTTCTCCGACAAGGGATATACCATCAATCCCCCGTACAGGCGGCTGTATTTCACCCAGAAGCAGGGGAGCGATACGTTTCTTTCCGATTTCTACGCCCGGTCCAACAGTGTTTCCCGCGAGACGGCGGCCCGGATTACGACCGCCTTCCTGCAGGAGTTGAAGGGAAAGTTGCAGGAGCGGAAGGCCATCGTTTTCCCGGGGCTGGGACGCCTGCGGGCCACCCGTGAGAATTATTTTTTCTTTGTTCCGGACGAGGATCTGGATATTTACCCTTATGCTTTCGGCCTGGAACGGATTTCCCTCAAGACCCACGTGGAGACGGAGGACGAGGTGGCGGAGGCGGTCGGCTCTCTGACGAAGATTCTGGAGGAGCCGGCGGAGGGGAAGATTCCGGAACCAGTCCGGAGTGACGCGCAGGAGGTCCGGAATGACGCACAGGAAGCCCGTAGCGATGCACACGAAGACGGGGATGACACGCGTCGCCAAGCACACCGGCCGGTCGAAGCACCGGCGGCGCGGCGGTACCTGGGGTGGCGGATCGTGCTGTGGATTCTGATCGGGGTGTTTGCCGTGGCGGCGCTCGCGCTGGGGGTGTTCCTCGTCGTGGCGCAGTTCTTCCCGGACTTCATCGATACGATCCTTTACAGCCCCGAGGAACTTGAAATGATCCGCTCGATGCAATTGTAGTAGAGTATGAAAGGCGTATACAGGGAGAAAAACAAATTCTATCAGGAAATTACGGTCCCGTGCTACGATGTCGACCGGGATCGCCGTCTCAGGCCGGCCGCCTTTATGGACCTCGCGCAGGAACTGGCGCACTGGGGTGCCGAGCTGATCGGAGCGGGCTATGACGCGCTTCAGGAAAGCAAGACGGCGTGGGTGCTCTCCCGGATGCGCATCCATTTTACCGACACGCCGCTCTGGAAGGAGGATATCCGCCTCTGGACCTGGCACAAGGGTTTCGACGGCCTGTTCTTCCTCAGGGACTTCCTCCTGCAGGACGCTGAGGGAAGAGAAAAGGTTTCCGCGACGAGTTCCTGGCTCATCATCGATACGGAGAGCCGCCGCCTGCTGCGCAATCCCGCCGAGAGCAATCCTCTTCTGGACCTCTCCACCGCAGGGGAAGGATATGCCATTGCGGAGCCCGCCCCCAAGGTGCAGGCCCCCTCGGACCTGACCTGGAATCCGGCCGGAAACCATACCGTGGCCTATTCCGACCTTGACTTCCTGGGCCATGTCAACAACGCCCGCTATATGGCCTGGGCGATGGATTGCCTCGGCCTGGAGGACGCCTTCCGCCGCCCGGTGGATGTCTGCATCAATTTCAACCGGGAGGTCCGCCCGGGCGATACCGTGGAACTTTTCCGCGGCGGCGAGATTCTTCCCGACGGCCGGGATGCCTGCTATGTGGAAGGCCGGGTGGAAGGCCGCCAGTGTTTTATTGTGAAGATGGAGTATTAATATGCACGATTTGTTTTTCGGTACGGGCATCGCCCATTCCATATTGCTTTTCGCCTTTGTCATCGGCATCGGTCTGATGCTGGGCAAACTGAAGGTGAAGGGCGTCACGCTCGGAGTCACCTGGATCCTTTTCGTCGGAATCCTCGTCAGCCATTTCGGCTTCCGGTCCGATCCGGGCATCCTCAATTTCGTCAAGGAATTCGGCCTGATCCTGTTTGTCTTCTCCATCGGCCTTCAGGTCGGCCCCGGCTTCTTTCACTCCTTCCGGAGCGGCGGCCTCAAACTGAATATGCTCTCCGTGGGCAACATCCTCCTGGCCGTTCTCGTGACCTGGCTCCTGGCCTGCCTCACGGGGGAGAGTCTGCCGACAATGGTCGGCGTGATGAGCGGAGCCGTGACCAACACGCCCGGCCTCGGTGCGGCCCAGCAGACGGTCATCGACGTGTCCGGCGACGTGTCCGGCGCGGCGGCGATGACCTCCGCCTACGCCGTCGCCTATCCGCTCGGCGTTATCGGCGTCATTCTGGTCCTGCTGCTTCTGAAGCCCCTTCTTCGCGTCAACCTCGACAAAGAGCGCACGGCCCTGGAGCACGAGGAGGAAGAAGGCGGTGAACACGCCCGCCGGATGCACTGTATGGTCGAGAACCCGGCCCTTTTCGGCCGCAAACTCTCGGATGTCCTCCAGAACTTCGGCGGCAAGTTCGTCGCCTCCCGCATCATGAAAGGCGACGAGGTCAGCGTCATCACCCCCGAAACCGTGCTGGAGCAGGGCGACCGGCTGCTGATCGTGACCACGGACGCGGAAGTGGACAAACTTCGCATCCTCTTCGGCGAGGAAGTTCCGATGCACCAGGCCGACTGGGACCGCCTGGACCATACCTACATCTACCGCCGCATCACCGTCACGCGCTCGACGCTTACCGGCAAGAAACTCCGCGACCTCAACTTCCGCGCGGCCTACAACGTCAACATCACCCGTATCATCCGCGCCGGCGTCGAGATCGTCGCCACGCCGAATATGTACATCCAGATGGGCGACGTGCTGATGGTCGTCGGCCGTGAAAGCGCCATTCAGGAGGTTTCCGAACTGGTCGGCAACAAGGGTTCGGACCTCAACAAGCCCAATCTGATCCCCATTTTCCTCGGCATCGTCCTCGGTGTGATCTTCGGCTCGATTCCGATCCGTTTCCCCGGCATCCCCCAGGCCGTCAAGCTCGGCCTCGCCGGCGGACCGCTCATCATCGCCATCCTCATCGGCTATTTCGGCCCCAAGTGGCGGATCACGACCTACACGACCGAGAGCGCCAACCTGATGATCCGGGATATCGGCATCTCGCTTTTCCTTGCCGCCGTCGGTATCGGCGCGGGTGAGAATTTCGTCAGTTCCCTCACCGGAGGCGGTTACTGGTGGATCCTGTACGGCGCCGCCATCACGATGATCCCCGTTTTCCTGACGGGTCTCATCGCCCGCCTCATCTTCAAGGTCAACTTCTACCAGATCATCGGTATGCTGATCGGTTCCACGACCAACGCCCCCGTCCTGGCCTTCGCCCAGAATATGTACGGGACGGAATATCCATCCCTCAATTACGCTACGGTCTATCCGCTCTCGATGTTCCTCCGCGTGCTGGTGGCCCAGCTCCTGATCCTGATCGCTTTCGCCTGATGACGACCCTTGTCTATCCTCCCGAGCCCGCCCCGCGGCTTCCCCGTCCGACGGCTTCCTCCAATCCGGAAGAAGATACCTGTCCCGATGTGGAGATGCTCCCCGTCGTGGAAGAATCCGGAGTGGTCGTCGCACAGGCCTCCCGTTGCCATTGCCATAAGAACGGCCTGCTGCATCCCGTCGTGCATCTGCATATCATCGACCGGGAGGAGCGCCTGTTCCTGCAGAAGCGCTCCAAGTCCCGGGAAACCTGGCCGGGGAGGTGGGATTCTGCCGTCGGCGGTCACGTCGCCTATGGGGAATCCCTTCTGGAAGCCCTCTTCCGGGAGGCGGGAGAGGAAATCGGCTTCACGTCCTTCAATCCGGTTTCGCTCGGATGCTTTACCTTCAAGGGCGCCACGGAATGCGAGCAGGTGCATATTTTCGCCGCGGTCGGCCATTTCGACCTGCACCCGCGCAGCGAGGAAGTCAGCGACGGCCGCTGGTGGGAAATGCGGGAAATTGAAGATAATTTGGGAAAATCCGTTTTTACTCCTAACTTTGAAGAGGACTTCGCCAGGGTGCGCCACTCCCTCGAAGCCCTGCTTTGATGAAAACGGAAATCGACAAATTCATTCTGGACCAACTCTCCGTCTGGCGCGAAGTCGCCGCGAATTTCCGGTCCCTCAAGACCGCGTCCACCCGTCAGGTGGAGGTAGGCGGCCTCCGGACCACCATCCAGCACAATCCCGTCCGTATGGTATCCACGGCCGCACCCCCGCCCGAAGGCCGGGCCTGCTTCGCCTGTCTGGAGAACCGTCCGGAAGACCAGATCGCCCTCAAGATGGAGGGGCGGAAAGGCCGCACCTACGACATCCTTGTCAACCGGTATCCCATTTTCCCCAAGCATCTTGTCATCGTTTCGTCCGTCCACGAGCCGCAGACCATCTGGCACCGCTTCGTGGATATGCTCGACATCGCGACCAAACTGGACGGATTCACGGTCTTCTATAACGGGCCCTCCAGCGGCGCATCCTTCCCGGAACACCTCCATTTCCAGGCGGCTCCGAAGGGATTCATGCCGCTCGAGCGCTCCGTCGACAACCTCCTCTCCAACACGCCCGACGCCGGGAGCGACCAGCTCCGCTATGTGGCGTCGGTCCAGGACGCCCGCCTCTTCCATTACAGACATTTCACCCGCGGCGTATTCGCCCTCCGGGCCCGGACGCCCAAGTCGATGGCCAAGATGTTCTACCGTCTCCTCGACTGCACGCCCGTGCCGGAAGGGGAGAGCGAACCCCGCTTCAATCTCCTCACCTGGTGCACCGAAGGAGAATACCGCGCCGTCGTCACCCTCCGCGACAAAAAGCGTCCCGCCTGCTTCTTCGAAGAAGATGCCTCCAGGCGCTTCACCATCAGCCCCGGCTGCGCCGATATGGCCGGCTTCTTCGTCGCGCCGGTCGAGTCGGACTATCAGCGGCTGACGGCCGGTGTCCTGCAGCGGATCCTCTCCGAAGTGTCCGTCTCCGAGGCCGACGAGGCCCGTGTCCTCTGGCGCCTCACCCGCACCCAGCCCCGCATCGAAGTGGGCATCATGTCGGGCAGTGAGATCTGCTTCGAGATCATCTCCGACGGCGCCGGCCCGCAGAAAGTGTCCTGCCGGGAGGGCAAGATCGATTACAACGGCACCCTATACGACGAACTCACCTTCGAGGCCGTCACCATTTCGACGCTCTTTGCGGAGCCTTCGTTCCGCCTTTTCGGCGTCACCATCGGCAAGCAGTTCCACTGGGAACGGAAGCAGACGCAGGTCTTCGCCGGCACGCTCAAATTCATTGTCGAGGCCGGCAAGGTCACGGCCGTCAACATCATCGGCGTCGAGGATTACCTGCTGAGCGTCATCTCCTCCGAGATGCGCGCCTCGGCCGACCTGGAGTTCCTCAAGGCGCATGCCGTCATCTCCCGTTCCTGGGTGATGTCGATGGTCCGGAACCGGGGCCGTCACGCGAAGGAAATCCCCTCTCTCGAGCGGCAGGACCTTCCCTCCATCCTTACCTGGCTCCATTCCGGCCGCCCGGAGGAGGGAGACGCCCGGCGGATCGTCAAGTGGTTCGACCACGAAGATCACAAGTGCTTCGACGTCTGTGCCGACGACCACTGCCAGCGCTACCAGGGTCTTACGATGGCCGTCGGGGAGAATGTCCGCCGCGCGATCGACGATACCTGGGGCGAGGTGCTCACCTTCGAAGGCGAACTTTGCGACACCCGCTTCTCCAAGTGCTGCGGCGGCCTTACCGAACGGTTCTCCACCTGCTGGGAAGATGTGGACTATCCTTATCTGACCCGTGTGGAGGATCCGTTCTGCAACACTTCCGACGAATCGGTCCTTTCGCAGGTGCTGAACGACTACGATCTCGAGACGAAGGATTTCTACCGGTGGGAAGTGCAGTACGGCAAGGCCGAGCTCGCCGCCCTGATCTCGGAACGGAGCGGTTGCGACATCGGCGACCTGCTCGCCCTGGAGCCGCTCGAACGAGGTGTCTCCGGCCGCATCAAACTCCTCCGGATCGTAGGGTCCAAGTGTACGCTGGAGATCGGTAAGGAACTCATCATCAGGCGTTTCCTTTCTACCAGCCACCTCAAGAGTTCGGCCTTCGATGTGGAAATGACCGCCGACAAAGTCATCCTCCGCGGCTCCGGCTGGGGGCACGGCGTCGGCCTCTGCCAGATCGGTGCCGCCAATATGGCCCGTCAGGGCTACGGCTATGCCGAAATCCTCCGGCACTATTATCCCGGATCCGAATTAAGTCATTCCAAACAATGAAAACACGACTTCTCCCCATTCTTCTGCTCCTTGCTTTCACCGCCTGTCACGTCAAGGCGGCCAATCCGCCCGAAGCAGCCGCCACTCCTGCCGAAGAGACCTCCGAAGAGGTCCTGACCGGCCTCGAAGTGCTCGTGCGCGACGGCTTCGCCCCGCTGGAGGGGAAGCGGGTCGGCCTTGTCACCAACCCCAGCGGCGTCGACCGCCGTCTCCGTTCCACCATCGACATCCTCTACGCCGCCCCGAATGTCAACCTGGTGGCGCTGTACGGCCCGGAGCACGGGGTCCGCGGCGACGTCTATGCCGGCGGCAAAGTCGAGAGCGGCACCGACGAGACGACAGGCCTTCCGGTCTTCTCCCTCTACGGATCGACCCGGAAGCCCACGCCCGCGATGCTCAAGGACATCGATGTGATGGTATATGACATCCAGGATGTCGGCACCCGTTCTTATACTTTCATCAGCACGCTCGGGCTCGTGATGCGCGCCTGCGCGGAGCAGGGGATCGAAGTGCTTGTTCTCGACCGGCCCAATCCCCTCGGCGGCCTCAAAGTGGAGGGCTGCCTTGTGGAGGACGGTTTCCATTCATTCGTCAGCATGTTCAAAATCCCGTACATCTACGGGCTGACGGTGGGTGAACTGGCAACCCTCATCAACGAGGAAGGCCTCAACCGCGGCGTCCTGGGCAACGAACCGCCGCTCAAATGCAAACTCTCCGTCGTCCGGATGGAAGGATGGCACCGGAATATGCTGTACCGCGACACCCGCCTGCCTTGGATCCTTCCCTCTCCGAACATTCCCAATATGGAGTGCGCCATCGCCTATCCCTCCGCGGGCATCACGGGCGAATTCAACAACTACCTCCACATCGGCATCGGCTATACGCTGCCTTTCGAGACTTTCGCCGCCGAGTGGATCGACGCCGACGCCCTCAAGGCCCGGCTCGAGAGTTATCAGCTTCCCGGCACCGTGTTCCGCACCATCCACTACAAACCCACCGCCGGCAGCTGCAAAGATAAATTATTGCACGGTGTGCAGTATTATTTTCCGGAGTACGAAAAAGCGGAGATTACGCTGACGCAATTCTATGTGATGCAGGCAGTTAACGAACTTTACCCCGACCATAATCCCTTCCCCTCGCAGACCCGCACCCGGATGCTCGATATCGTTTGTGGTACGGATTATGTAAGAGTGCATTTCGGAAAGCGGCTCAAAGTCGAAGACATCGCTTCCTACTGGAGAAAAGATGCCGAAGATTTCAAGACCCTTTCCGGGAAATATTATATGTACTTTTAAAAATTTTAGGTTATGAGACGGTTTTTACAGACAGCGGCAGTCCTCGCGATGACAATGTCATTGCTTGCCGCACCGGTAGACTCTTCAGCACAGGGGCGGTCCGGTTCTTCCGGAGCAAGATCCGCCTCATCCCACTCCTCTTCCGCTTCCCGCAGTTCCGGAGGAAGCAGCTATTCTTCCGGAAGCAGCAGCCGGTCGAGCTACTCCTCGGGCAGCAGCGCCAGCCGTTCCGGCTCCAGCTACTCCTCGGGTAGCAGCAGCCGTTCGAGCTATTCCTCGGGCAGCGGAAGCACTTCCCGCAGCAGCGGTTCTTATTCGGGTGGCAGCAGCCGTTCGAGTTATTCTTCCGGCAGCAGCGCCCGTTCCTACAGCACACCTTCCGCTTCTTCGCAGAATCCGGTCCGCGGCTCGTCTTCCGGCAGCACGGTCCGTTCCGGCTCTTCGTCCGGCAGCAGCACCAGCCGTTCTTCCGGCTCCTCTTCGGTCGGCACCAGCCGTTCCGGCAGTTCGACTTCCGGCAGCACCGTCCGTTCGGGATCCTCGTCCGGCAGCACCAGCCGTTCTTCCGGCTCGTCCTTCAGCATCGGCGGCGGCTCGACCGTCCGTTCGGGCTCTGCGACAAGCGGCAGCACGGTTCGCTCCGGCTCTGCTAGCGGCAGCACCGTCCGTTCCGGTTCCGCTTCCAGCGGCACGACCGTCCGTTCGGGCTCTGCTACAAGCGGCAGCACCGTCCGTTCCGGTTCCGCTTCCAGCGGCACGACTGTACGTTCGGGCTCCGCGGCAGCCGGCACCAGCGTCCGCTCTTCCAGCGGTTCGGCTTCCCGCTCTTCCGGCACCGTCCGTTCGGTGACTCCTTCCCTGTCCTCCGCCACGGCTACCCGCGGCAACAGCGCCTCTTCCGTCACGGTGCGCAGCGCCGACGGCAAGACGGTCCGCCAGAACAGCAATGTCACCCGCGGCGGCCTCAACTCCGGCGCAGTGGACGCCGGCAGGAATCCTGCGATGCAGCCGGCCGACGGCGGCTACAACAGGGACGGCAACTACCGTGACCGCGGCGGCAACTTCCGCTACAACGACGGCGAGTACCGGATGGACCACGGAGAGGTCCACAGAATGCATCCGCGCGACAGGGGCTTCATGCCTTTCGACCGGCCGGGCTACTTCTGGGGCGACCATCCTCACTACTATGGCTACAGGATCCACTATCTGCCCGCCAGATATACCATCGTACGCCACTGGGGTCTGGACTACTACCTCTACGACGGCATCTACTACAGGTACTACGGAGGATACTACCACGTTTGCCGGCCTCCTTACGGCACCTTCATCGAAAGGGCCATCAATGCAGCCATCTTCAATGTGGTAACCTTCTCCTACTACTGCAACGCCTACAGGACTTACAACACGGTCTTTGACAACTACGCCACCATTTCGGAGCAGAACCGGATCATCGCCGAGAACAATGCGAGGATCGCCGCCCAGAATTCATCCATCGCGATGAACTCCAGCCGCGCCCTCTCCTCCTACGAACTCGCGAGCCGTCTCGGCCTGGTGCAGAGTTTCGCCTACGCGAACGCACAGTACTACTATCAGGACGGCGTGTTCTATGTCCTTGAAGACGGCCGGTACAAAGTCATCATCCCTCCTGCCGGAGCCCTCGTGACCTCGCTGCCGGATGACTACGACACCATCGTACTGGGCGGCGTAGAATACTTCCAGGTCGACCAGACGGTCTACCGCACCACCCTGGTGGACGGCGTACCTTATCTGGAAGTCCTCGGACAGAAGTACTAGCAAACCTTTCATTCTCACATTCAAAAGGGACGGCTTCGGCCGTCCTTTTTTTGTGCCATTCCGTGCGGTTGGGGAGCCTGCCGAACCAACCGGCCGTGTTGACAACCCTCCAAATGCGTGGAGGGTTGTCGACGTTTTGGACCGAATTCGTCGACAACCACCCGTCCCTTCGGAGGGTTATCGACAGGCTATTGTATTTCCGCCGGAAAACAGTAACTTTGCAAGATATGATCGGGATATTCGATTCGGGGACCGGCGGAATGTCGGTGTACAGGGAGATCCGGAAGGTCCTCCCGCGTGAGCGTTATGTCTATTTCTCGGACAACGCCCATTGCCCTTACGGCGATAAGACGGCGGAATACGTCCGCGACCGGGGGCGTGAGATCACCCGCTTCCTCCTCGGCAAGGGGGCGGACGTCATCGTCATCGCCTGCAATACCGCGACCGCGGCCGCCGTGTCCACCCTCCGGGCCGAATTCCCCGACACCCCGTTTATCGGAATGGAGCCGGCCGTGAAGCCTGCCGCGCTCGGTACGAAGACCGGCGTCATTGGCGTGCTGGCGACGGCAGGTACGTTGAAAGGATCCAAATACCTTACGACCCGGGGTAAATATGCCGACAACGTCAGGATCGTCGAGGCCGTCGGACGCGGTTTCGTGGAGCTGGTCGAGGCCGGCAAACTTGACGGCCCCGAGACCGAGGCGGTGGTGGACCGGAGTCTCCGTCCGCTGCTGGATGCGGGAGCGGATACGGTCGTGCTCGGATGCACGCATTATCCCTTCCTTGCCGGCGTGATCGGGCGGCTGGCAGGGCCGGATGTCCGCGTGATCGATCCCGCGCCGTCCGTGGCGAGGCACCTTGCCGACGTGATGACGCAAAGAAATCTCATCCGGTGCGATGCTGCGTCGGAGCGGGACATAGAGTTGGTATCGTCCGGCGATCCGGCCCCCCTGAAGCGGATATACCGGATGATTAATGAGGAAAAGATATGATTACACAAGAACAGATAAAGGCGCTGCGACAGCGGCTGGATACGCTCGGAAAGTGCCTGGACATTCCCGCGAAGCGCAGGGAAGTGAAGGAACGGGGAGAGCAGACCCTCGCGCCCGGTTTCTGGGACGATCCCAAGGCTGCGGAGATTTTCCTCAAGAAACTCGCTTCGCTCAAGAGCTGGGTGACGGAGTTCGACAAGGCGTCGTCGCTGACGGACGACGTGGATGTCCTGTATGAATTCGCCCGGGAAAGTATCTCGGGCTCGGACGAGGAATCCCTCGAGACCGATGAAACGCGGGAACTTGCGGCCCAGTACGCGGCGGCCGACAAGGCCCTCGAGGACCTTGAACTCCGCAATATGCTGGGCGGGGAGGGCGACAACCTGGGCGCGATCCTTACCATCAATTCCGGCGCCGGCGGCACCGAGGCCAACGACTGGTCGGCGATGCTGATGCGGATGTACCTCCGCTGGGGCGAGCGCAACGGCTTCAAGATGACCGTGACGACCCTGCTCGAAGGGGAAGAGGCCGGCATCAAGTCCTGCACCATCGAGGTGGAAGGCGACTATGCCTACGGCTATCTCAAGGCGGAGAACGGCGTGCATCGGCTGGTGCGGATTTCCCCGTTCAACGCGCAGGGGAAGCGTCAGACCACCTTCTCGTCGGTGTTCGTGTATCCGCTGGTGGATGACAGCATCAATATCGAGATCAATCCCGGCGACCTGGAGTGGGACACCTTCCGTTCCGGCGGCCACGGCGGACAGAACGTCAACAAGGTGGAGACCGGCGTCCGCGTGCGGCACATTCCCTCCGGCATCATGGTGGAGAATACCGAGACGCGCTCCCAGCAGGACAACCGCCAGAATGCCCTCCGCATCCTCAAATCCCGCCTTTACGACATCGAACTCAAGAAACGCCAGGAGAAGCAGGCGGAACTGGAAGGCCAGAAGAAACGGATCGAATGGGGCTCCCAGATCCGCAACTACGTCCTCCATCCCTACAAACTTGTCAAGGATCTCCGCACGGGCTGTTCCACGGCGGACACCCAGGGCGTGCTCGACGGAGATATCAACGAATTTATGCGGACCTTCCTGATGGGGAAAGGTGCCGCGGTAACCGACGACGATGGTTTGTAAGCACAGTTCGCTACAGCTCCCCCCAAAAAAAGAAGACATTCCGACAAGGGTAAATGCGAAAAACGCAGTCTTTACTATTAGATATGGATATAGAAGGGAGCATAGAATCTGACTACATAAGGCGTCTCGCCGAGGGTTCATACGAGGTTTTCGACTACTTCTACCTGAAGTATGCATCCCTCGTGGAATCTTTTGTGCGGGTGCTGGTCAAGGATGGTTCCGTGGCGGAGGATATCTGTCAGGAGGTATTCCTTAATATATGGAGGAGCAGGCACGTCCTAAAGGGGGTGTCTTCTATGAAAAATTACCTGTTCATAATGTCAAAGAATGCCGTCTATGACTTTTACCTCAAGAGGGGGCATCCAAAGACAGAGGAGGAATTCCTTACAGTGGAGAACCTGCCACCATCGCTGAAGGGCGACCTTCAACAGGAGGAGGACATCAGAGACTTTCTGCTTCTTGTGAATGTCACTGTGTCCGAGATGCCCGAGCAGAGACGCCGGGTATTTTGCTTAAGCCGCAAGGATGGGCTGAAGAACAAAGAGATAGCCCAGCTTACCGGCCTCTCCGAGAAAACGGTGGAATACCATATCAGCAAGGCTCTTGCGCAATTGAAATCGCTATGACCATAATTAAGAAGATAATTGAGCGCTTTGCCTCCGGGAATCCCTCCCGTGAAGTCAGGGACGCCTTCGGGGAATGGCTGGTGGAGGATGACCGCCAGCAGGCAAAGGAAGATGCGCTGTACCGCATCTGGATGAATCTGTGCTCGGAAGACCTTTCCGACTCCACCCGTGAAAGGAGGATGAAACTGGAGATGCTTCACCGCCACACCGGAGCGGAGAAACGGAAGTCCCGTCTTCTCTGGAGATGTGCGGGCATCGCGGCGGCCGTCGTGGTCCTCCTTGCCGGCGGATTTTTGCTTAACCACAGGATGAGAGCCCCTCAGGCGGTCTGCATCCTCACCGCAGACAATGCCCGCGGTCACCACATCCTGCCGGACGGGACGTCGGTTTGGCTCAACAGCGGCAGCACCCTCCGGTATGCCCAGGATATGGGGCGGACAGGAAGCCGGGAAGTGTTTCTGGAAGGGGAGGGCTATTTTGACGTCGTGCACGACGGAACGCCCTTCTGTATGAAGACCTCCTCCTTCGATGTCCAGGTCCTGGGAACCCAGTTCTGCGTGCGGCAGAGCCCTCTTTTTAACGAGGACCAGGTCACCGTTGCCTCGGGCAGCGTCCAGGTGGGATCGGCGGGGACGGCTCCTGTGGTGCTTTCCCCGGGCGAGCAGTATGTGATGGATAAGGGGAGCGGCGAAAGTTGTGTGCGGAAGGTGGATACGGCCGATTACCTCAGTTGGTTCGCTCCCATAATGGTTATGGACAATCTGCCCCTGTCAAAGGTACTTGAGAAACTGGAGCACCGCTACAACGTCAAGGTTTCTGTCGGCAGGGGAGTTGACACCCTGTCAAGGCTTAGCCTCAAGGTTTCCGACGAGACAAAGGAAAGGGTCTTTTCCGTAATCGGTATCCTTACAAATACCGAGGTGTGCTATATTGATGACAAGCATATATTACTGACGAATAATTAGTTTAGGTATGAGAAAAAACTTGGGCTACCTTGTGGCCATCCTTCTTTTCCTCCCTTTGGCGATCCCCCTTGGCGCGCAGAATTCCCTGCGTGTTACCGGGTCTTGGAAGAATGTGAGCATCAAGCATTTCCTTGACAATGTGGAAAAACTGGGCGGCGTGACTTTCGCTTATCGGCCCTCGGAAATAGACCTGAAGGCAAAGGTGTCGGCGGAGGCCTCCGACGAGGATATTGTCAGTCTCGTGGAAAGGGTGCTTTCTCCGTGGCAGATTGTCGTGAAGAGGGAAGGCAAGATGATTGTCCTGCATAAGGGGGCATCTCCGTCCAACCGGGTTTCACAGTCGCCGGACAAAAAGTCCTCCACCCCGCCCGGGCAGCGTACCATCAAGGGCGTGGTCGTGGCTGCCACCGACCGTTCCCCGCTTCCCGGGGCCACGGTCTATGTCCCGGGGACGGAAATCGGCACGGTTGCTGACATTAATGGAAACTATTCCATCACCGTGACGGAGGATGTAAAGGAAATCGTTTTTTCTATGCTTGGGTATCTTGACAAGGCGGTCAAGACCTCCGAGAACGACAATTATTTCCGGATGGTATTCCTTGACGAGTCGGCAAAAACCATTGACGAAGCCGTTGTGGTAGCCTTTGGAACTACCCAGAAGAAGGAGTCCATTGTGACTTCCATAGAGACCATCACTCCGGACAAACTCAAGAATCTGCATTCTCCGACGCTTTCCCAGGCATTCGCCGGGCAGCTTGCCGGCGTAATCGCCACGCAGTCGTCCGGTGAGCCCGGAGCCGACGGCGCCTCCTTTTGGATCAGGGGCATCTCCACATTCGGGGGAAACAAGACCCCGCTGTACATACTGGACGGAGTTGAGGTCGGAATCGGGATACTGGACGGCATATCGCCGGAATCCATAGAGTCGTTCGCCGTGCTCAAGGATGCCGCCGCAACGGCGCTGTACGGTTCCCGAGGAGCGAACGGCGTAATGATCATCACCACCAAGACGGGCCGGGTGTCGGACAAGATGAGTGTTAACATCCATTTCAATTCTACGGTGAACACGTTCACCAAGGTTGCGAAAATCGCTGATGGGGTGACCTATATGCGCGACTATAACGAGGCCCTCGTTATGAGGGGACTGGATCCTCTGTATACCGAGGAGAGAATTGCGGCCACTGCCGCAGGCACCGACCCATACGTGTACCCTAACGTGAACTGGTACGACCTTCTGTTCAAGAAGATGTCCTTCTCCCAGAACGTAGACATCAATATCCGTGGAGGCGGGAACCGGGTGGACTATTTTCTCAGCGCGATGTTCTCCAACCAGGACGGTATGATAAAGAACTCGCCGGAGGTGGACTTTGACACCGGCCTTAACGCAAAGAAGTTCTCGTTCCAGAGCAACGTGACGGCCAGGGTGACGAATTCGACCACGGCCACGGTGAAGATGACCAGTATCCTGTTTTACAAGCATATGCCCTATGCCGATAGCCAGCGGTATTTCGCCGGAGCCTTGTACGCAAATCCCGTCACGGCGGCCCCCACCTATCCCACCTCCTGGATCAAGGACGCCGACTACGTGATTTTTGGCGGCACCAATGAATGGGATTCCACCATTTCCTGGACCAACCCGTACAAGGACCTCTCCACGGGCTACAGGAAAGCCTTTACGAGCAATTCCACCATATCGCTCCGCCTGGACCAGAACTTTGACTTCATAACACCGGGCCTCAAACTTTGGGGGCAGGCCTCGTTCTATATCTACACCTCCGCCACCACCGCCTTTTCCAAGACTCCTTGGCTTTACAGGCTTACCTCCGTGGAAACCGATCCGTTTACCGGGGAGAAGGAATATGTCCTCTCCTTGCTGGGAAACGAGGGCTCCAAATTTATGTCTTCCTCCACCTCGTCAAGCGGATATCGGGAGTATAACCTCCAGGCCAACCTGGAGTACAAGAGAACCTTCGGAAACCATTTTGTGAACGCGGTGGTGCTGTATCACCAGAAAGAGCATATGGATAATCAGGCCTCCACCTATTACAACCGGCTTCCCCGGAGGGAGCAAGGTTTTGCCGGGAGGCTTTCCTACATATACGGTGACCGCTACGTGCTGGAGGGGAACTTTGGCTACAACGGCAGCGAGAACTTTATGCGGGGCCATCGCTGGGGCTTTTTCCCTTCCGTGGCAGCCGGTTGGATTGTGTCGAACGAGCCGTTCTGGACCTCGTTGAAACCTGTGGTCAATATGCTCAAGTTGCGTTATTCCTACGGTCTTTCCGGCAATGATTACTTGTCGCAGCGCTTTCCCTACATCTCATCCGTGACGATGGGCTCCCAGGTCCCTTTCCTGCCGGGTTCCGGAATCAACGGTTTCCAGGCCACGTATGGGAACAGCATCGCCAGGGAAGGCAACGAGGAGGCTACCTGGGAAGTGAGCCGCAAGCACGACCTCGGCCTGGAACTGGGGCTGTGGAACAGGTTCAAGATGATTCTCGACCTGTTTGACGAACACCGGACAGGCATTTTCCAGTCGCGTCATACCCTTCCGGCCACGGCGGGACTCAGCCGTGCCACTCCGGTCGGAAACCTGGGCGCAGTCCGTAACCGGGGCGTGGACCTCAGCTTGGAGTACAGCCAGATAATCAACAAGGATTTCAGCATCAGCTTCAGGGGAACTTTTACCTACGCCCATAACGAAATCACGGCCTATGACGAGCCTGCCGTCCAGATATATCCGTACCAGTCGGTCATCGGGGTCCCGGTGAACAAGCCCTTTGTACTGGAGGCAGTAGGCCTGTTCAAGGACCAGGACGATATCGACAATTCCCCGATCCAGACATTCATCTCCGACTACCGTCCCGGCGACATCAAGTATAAGGATCAGAATGGAGACAACAAAATCGACAAGGGCGATTTCGTGTATCTCGGGGCTCCTACGGTCCCGGAAATAAACTATGGCTTCGGCGCCACCACCCGCTTCAAGGACTTTGATTTTTCATTCTTCTTTGCGGGCCGGGCTGGAGTATCCATCGAACTGTCCGATGCAGTCCATCCTTTTGTGAACCAGTCCAACCGGGGATTCAATATTTTTAAATGGGTGTCGGACGGCCACTGGAGGGAGGACAATCCCAATCCTGATGCCGTCTTTCCGAGGCTTGACTGGGATATCAACCTCAATAATGTCCAGAAATCCACTTACTGGCTCCGCGACGGCAGTTTTCTCCGCCTAAAAAATGTGGAAGTGGGTTACAACTGGAAGGACAAGTTGCGCGTGTACTGCACAGGCACCAATCTGTTCATCATTTCGCCCTTCAAGTACTGGGACCCCGAACTCAAGAACGGGGCCGGAGTCTCGTATCCGCTCACCCGCACGGCCCAAGTCGGTTTCCAGCTGTTCTTCTAATCCTCTGCCGCTATGAAAAGAATCTTCATAACAACGCTTTTCGCTCTTGCCGCCACCGCGTGCCGTTTCCTTGACGTAGTCCCTGAAGACACCGCCACGATGGAAAATATGTATGCTTCGTCGGTGCAGACGGAACGCACGCTGAACAATGTGTACGGCTTCATTCCTGTCAACAACGGATATTATACCTATCCCGATTTCTTCCTTGGCGGAGAGGTAATGTCGATGCAGCAGAATCCCGTCCGCTGGGCAGGCTGGAAGGCGATGCTCTATGGACAGGAGAGCTCCAGTTCCACGTATTACGGCTTTTGGTCCATCGCTACGGCCACTGCGACAGGATCAATGTCCTACGACCTTTACCGCGGAATCCGCTATGCCTGGAATTTCATCGACCACGTCTACGACACGCCGGGCCTGGACACGAGCAAGGCCAGGGTCTATGAGGGGGAGGCTTATTTCCTGGTGGGGTTCCTGCACTGGCTGCTGATGACCCATTACGGACCGGTGGTGATAGTGGATCACGAGATCCGGCAGGATGCGCCGATGGACGAGGTCCTCAGTCCGCGTAGCGACTGGGACACCTGCGCCGGATTTGTGTGCCGGATGTTCGATATGGCCGCCGAGCGGCTTCCCGCCATCCGCGAGGACATTGAACCCGGAAGGGCGAGCGCGGTGGCCGCCAAGGCCCTCAAGGCTACGGTCCTGATGTATACGGCCTCGCCACTGGTCAACGGCAACCGCGATTTCTCCACCTTCCTGAATTACGATAAGTCCCCGCTCATCCCTCAGGAGTATGATGCGTCCAAATGGAAAACGGCCCTCGATGCCGTCGCGGAGGCGATTTCCCTGGCCGAGGACAACGGCTGCCACCTTTGGACGGACCCTTCCAGTTCGGCCCTCTCCACTGCGGCAAGGGGGATGAACAATTACTATAAGTTGTTCCTCCAGCCCACCTCGCAGGAGGGAAACAAGTGCGAGTACCTTTGGTCCACCGTTCGCGGGACTTTTGAGAATACCTATCTTCAGCAGTATGGTGTGCCCAGAAACTGGGACGGCGTGGCGGGAAAGGACCTCAGCACATCTTTCCGTCCGGCCAACGTCCCTACGATGCAGGCGGTGTGCACGTTCCTCACCGAGGACGGCCTCCCTCTTTGGGCAGACCCGAAGGTGAAGGATGAATTTGCCGCGAACCATTTGCTTACCATCGCTCCGGGTGATTCCACCGCCAGACTCCACCGCAACCGTGACCCCCGTTTCTACGCCTCCATCGCCTTCGACAGGGGAAACATCATCTACAACGGCAGCGAGAAGAACTGGATCCATACCCGGGCGGGCGAGTACCACGGCTACTGCGGCGCAAGGACCGTTTACCATTCGTGTACCGGTTATTATTTCCAGAAATTCATCTCGGTAAACACACAGTACGATCCGGTAAACCTCACCATTAACTTCGTGCCCTACAGGATGCCGTATCTGAGGCTTGCCGAACTGTATCTGGATTATGCGGAAGCCTGCTTTGAACTCACGGGGGCGCTGGATGCAAAGAGCCTCGGCTATCTTGACCGGGTGAGGGAGAGGGCCGGTCTCCCTTCCTTTGAGGAGTCCTGGAACAAGGCTGGCGGAATCCCTTCCGGTGAAACGCTGCGGAAGGCCCTCCATTATGAAATGTCCGCCGAACTGTGCTTCGAGGGCCGGACATACGACAACCTCCGTCGCTGGAAGGTGGCCCATCTGTATCTATCGGAGTGCCCGCTGAATCTGGATGTTTACGGCGGGAAGGAAGATGACGAGTTCTACCGTCTTGTTCCCTTGAAGGAACTGGCTCCACGGGCCTTTACCTATCCCAAGAGCTACTGGTATGCCATTCCCATCACGGAGTTGAACATCAACTACAAACTGGTTCAAAACCCCGGATATTGATATGAAATCTGCGTTTTTGGCGGCTGCGTGCCTTCTTGTAATGGGCTGCGGGTCTTCAATGGTTTCGCATCAGTCTTCTACGGCCGCGCCCGGCAATCCCGGGGATGAGTATCTGATTCCTGTCCGTCCGGGCTATATTTCCGGCAACCCCTGGTGGAATACCTATGCCCCGCGTTTCCTCTATGCTCCGGCGTTTGACTTTGCAAAGGTCAGCGGGAGCGTGAAGTATCGTTATACGGTGAGTTCGGCCGACGGGGAGTGGAGTTTCATCTCCGCCGAGCCCAATCTGTCCTTGGCCCCGATATGGAACGACATCACCCCGGGGAAGGTCTCCCTCAAGGTGGAGGGACTTGACGGGAAAGGGGAAGTCAGGGGCGTTGCCGGAAAGAGGGATTTCATACGGGACGTCCCGTTCAAGGGCGGGTATCCCGGCCCGGCGAGGGGATACCGTGAATCCGCGATTGGTGCGGCCCGTTATGTACACGGTATGAAGGGCATCCAATCGTGGCTCACCAGTCCGGAACCGGACCTTTCTATGCGTCTCAACACCTACCCCTGCAAGACGTTCGGCGCCACGGTGAGTTTGGAATGCCTTCTGGCCGGTCTCTGCCCCGAACTCAGGGAGGAGGCCGAGGCCGTTGCGAAAGGCGCGGCCGGGTGGCTGATTGCACATGCACAAGCCAATGGGACGCCCCTGGACGGATTCCCTCCCACCTATTACGGTGATAAACTGGCTTCAGCCAGGGCCGAGAACAAGGGGAAGACTATGGGGATGGAAGCCGCCCCCGTGGCGGAGGCTTATCTGGACCTGTATGACTTGTGCGGAGAGGAAAGATTCCTTGAGGAGGCGCTGCGGATTGCCGACACCTATGTCCGGATCCAGTCGCCCGACGGTTCCTGGCCCATCAAGATGGACCTCGCCACCGGAGAGCCGGTAAACGGGGTCAAAGCCCTTTCGGCGCCGGTGCTACGACTTTTCGCCCGCCTGGAGGATGACTATGGGAAGTCAGGGTACAGGCAATCCCGCGTCCGGGGCGAATCCTATATGGACAATGTCGCCGTCCCTTCCTTCGATATGACCGGCCAGTTCGAGGACGTGACCGTCCTCGGCCTTAAGCCGTACCAGAACCTTACCGAATGCACTGCCGCTCCCTATGCCTCGTACATCCTAACCCGGAAATCTCCGTCTAAGTCGGCTATGTCAGCCGCGCTGGACCTCATCAGGTTCAGCGAAGACCAGTTTGCCCATTGGGACGAGTATCCCGGATCAAATGTGAACTGCTGTCCTCCGTGCGTGTTTGAACAGTTCCGTTACCAGACTCCCGTGGACCATAGCGCCGCGGTCTATGCCCAGGCTCTCCTGGACTGGTGGGAACTCACCGGCGATGCGCGCTTCTTTGAAAAGGCCAAGGCCCTGATAGACAATCTGACCCGGGTCCAGAACCCGGATACGCTGATGCTCCCCTCAACCTGGGACGAGTGGCCTTCCAAGCGGCCCAACAGGGACGTATGGATCAACTGCTGCCTGGCCTCGGTGAGAATCCTTCTGAGAATGGACCAAATTGTAAATAAATCCAAGATATGAAAGCAAGATACCTTTGTTTGCTTTTGCCGCTCGTGCTCTCGTGCCGGAACAATGGAGAGAAAGAATTGGTAGAGAGAGAGTTCCACGTATCCAACCTTGTGATAGAACATAAGGACGGGACGCTCCCGAGAGCCGTCCTCACTTGGGACAAGGGCGACCGGATAGCCATTTTTGACGCTGAGAGGGTGGTGCGCCCCTTTACCGTAAACGCTTCATCGGCAGATGGCGCTTCGCTTGGCGGATCCGCGCTGGACCTTCCTCCGGCGTGGCCCTGGACGGCCCTCCACCCCTTTGTCGAGGGAACCACCTATAGCGGGCGGTTTATCCATACGGAAATACCCGTGAGACAGTTTGCGCGCGGTGCTTCAAGCGTTGGGAGCGCCCTTTTGGCGATTGCCGTCTCAAAGGAAACCGACTTCAGTTTCATCCCTTTGGGCGCCGTTCTCAAGATTACGGTTCCGGAGAAGGTGACTACCCTGAAAAGTGTAACGATTCGATCCGCTGACGGTTTGCCGTTGTCCGGAAAGTGCAAGATAGAGGTCATAGACAAGACCGCTACCCTGCGGCCGGAAGCGGACGGGACTTCGGACGAGATCATCCTATCCGGGGAAGGAGGGAATCTTCTTCCGGGCGATTATTACGTCTCTATGTTCAGCGGCGTCAGGAACCTGACCTTCTCTTTCCTGTCCGATTCCGGTGCCGAGGAGGTCTTTGACGGGACGGTCCGGAGTGCCGGAACCTCCTCGAGATACGAGGAAGCAGCCGTCGTAACGGCCGACCTTTTCCGGGACAAGAAGACCGTGACCGTAAGCCTTTCCTGCACCGACCCTTCGTGGATCTGGCCCGATGGCTCCAAGGTCTCAGCCTGGGCCGATGCCGACGCCGCCCAGGAGTATACGGTCGGGGAGGACGGTTCGTTCTCGATGAAGGTAAGGCCGTCGGCTTCCACCCTGTATGTGAAATACCATTCGGCAGAGGCGGCCGGAGACGGGGTGCAGCGCCTGTCCGGCGGAAAGTTCAATGTGGAAAACCTTCCGTTTGAGGCCGAGGCCGCGATTCCGGAGGACGGACCGGTCTTGGTGACCTTCACCCCCGATAGGGTGGCACTTACCCTTGCCGATATTGATATGTCGGGTTTGGAATCGGTTACTGTAACCTGTGACGGCCAGGGGTATGCCTTTGTTCCCGACGAGTCAGGTCCTGTGGTGATAGCCGTTCCCAGAGGAACGTATCAAGCTGTTATTTCAATCTCCCGCCATAATGAGCAGTCCAAGTGGAGCGCCAACTGGGATTGGAGCGATTCCGCCTGTGTTTTCTGCCGCTATTCGATGTCCGACGCCGTCTCTAACGGAAGGAATCTCCTGGTGAGGGCGGGCGGCGACCTCGGCGCGGCAATCGCCTCGGCCACTCCGGGAAAGGATGCCGTCCTGGTCGGTGAAGGAACGTTCAACGGGCCTTTCAAGATGAAGGAAGGAGTAGACGTGACCGGAGGATATGATCCCCTGTTCGTTGTTTCTGCCCCGGACGTATACCGTACCATCCTCTCCGGAGGCGGACAGGTCCTGTGCCAGGAAACTGATTTTACGACCGTTACCGTCTGGAAAGGATTCACCATAACGGGCGGAAACGTCACCGCTTCCTCCGTGAACGGCGGCGGAGCGCAGATAAAGGCCGGCGGAATCCTGGAGGATTGCGAGATCACGGGGAACGTGAACACGGTCAAAGGGAATGTCGCCGGAGGCGTGTATGTGGCGCTGGGCGGAATCTGCCGCAATTGCTATATCCACCACAATGAGGGCTATAGCGGCGGAGGCGCCTTTGTGAATGGCTGCATAACCGGCTGCGTGGTGGAGGACAATCTGTCGTCCAATTATGCCGGCGGCATAGGCGCTTATAACAGGACGTCGCTCCAGACCCGGGCGGAAATATTCAACTGTCTGGTACGGAACAATCAGACCACGGGAGCCGGAGGCGGACTCAGGACGGAAGGATTCGTCCTGGTTTATAACTGTCTCGTTACCGGGAACAGCGCCGGTGGGATAGGTGGAGGATACTATTCGCACGGTGTTTCCAACACCCATCTTACCGATGTCATAAACTGCACTTTTGTAAACAATAGCAGCGCTGTCGAGGGTGGAGCGGGCCTGTGTTTCGCTGACAATTCCTTTGGCTCGGTGCTCAACTGTGTCGTTTGGGCGAATACCTCGGCCGGCACAGACGGTCTGCAGATCAAGAGCAACAGCCGCTGGCGCTTCTTCCATCACAACGCTTTCCCGGCTAATTCGCTCTCCGTCCCATCCAATTATGACGCGCCGCGCCAGGTGGGTACGGTGACGCTTCCCGCTGACGGCGCCGGTGTGTTCAATTCCGACTGGACACCCGCCCCGGGCTCGCCTCTTGTGGACGCCGGAGCCGACAGGGTGGTTGACAGCAACGCCGAGAGTGTCTCGTCGGGAATTATCCCCGGGACCCCGTCAACGGACCTCGCCGGGAAGCCGCGGCGCTCCGGCACGATTGATATAGGATGCTATGAAAGTCAACAATAATACACCAACCATATGAAAAAGTACATCAAGCCAGAAACCAATGAAGTCCGGTTGAAACCGGAACTGATCATTTGTGCAAGCACGCTGGATTCCAACAGGAACGAATCCGTATTAATTGACGAAGAGGAGGACATCTTATGAAAAAGACAGCCATCGCATGCGGCCTTCTTGCCGCCTTTGCAATTGTATCGTGCCAGGTTCAGGAGCAGGAGTTTGCCGTTGAGGAGGGACTTACGCTCTGCCGCTTCACCGTGGGTGCCGAGCCCACCAAGACCACGATGGACGAGCATTCGTCCGTCCCTTTCATCTCCTGGACAACGGGGGACAAAGTCTCGGTCTTTGACGCCGCCCTTGCTAACAGACCTTTCGAGGCTCTGGAAGACGGAGCTTCCACCACGCTGGAAGGAAGTATGACTCCGTTCGAGGGCGAGGGAACCTATTATGCCGTGTATCCCTACTCCGAGGATAATTCCCTGGAGGGGACGGTTGTGACAATGCAACTGCCTGACAAGCGGAGCGTCAGTGCCGCCGGGCTCGCTCCCGGGACCAACCTCTCGGCTGCCAAGGGAGACGGAAACGGAATGACCTTCTATAATCTTTGCGGTCTGCTCAGGATAACGGTCCCTGAGGATGTTACGACCCTCGCAAAGGTTAAGATATCCTCGTCCGGGAATCCTCTTTCCGGCAAGGTCAAGGTGGATTTTTCCGGAGAAGTCCCTTCGGTGAGCGAAGTCGTCGACGGGAGCAATTCGGTGGAACTGACCGGATCGTTCCCCGCCGGGAACTACTATATTCCCGTTCTTCCCGGCTCTTATCCCCTTACGGTGGAACTTACCCTTTCCGACGGCAGGATGTCCCTTACCGAAAGCGGAAAGTTAATCAGTGTCGAGCGTTCGCACGTCAAGCCCATCGGAACGGTCAAGGGAGGGAAATTCGAGGTTTGCTACGACGTAGAGATTCTCCTCTCCGATGATGCCAAGGTGACCGGCTGGGAGACGTCGAACGTGGTGTTCAGCGGAAAGCTGCCCGCAGGGACACTCAGCCGTGAAAGCGTACGCTCCGTGGAGGAGAAGGTGATCTACGACCTCGTGGACGGAAGTTCATTCACGGTGACGGAATCATCTGAGAAGCAGACCTTTACCATCCCTGCCACCGCTATTAAGGCCCGTCACCTGCTGGTGAGGCAGGGAGACGACCTTGCCGCTGCGCTGGAAGCCGCACAGGCGGGGGATGACATCTATGTGGGCGAGGGTACCTTTACGGGGAATTTCACGATGAAAGAGGGCGTGAACGTTACGGGAAGTTACGACGCTTCCTTTACGGAAGTTCCTGTCTATGAGCCGCTGAAGGCGACTGAGGGACTGACGACCGTCCTGGACGGTAATGCCGCGGGGCGCGTCGTCACCCAGGGGGCGGATTTTACCACTCCGACTACGTGGAAGAACCTGGTCATCCGGAACGGAAAGGTCACCACATCCGGAGAGAACGGAGGTGGCGTATGGGTCCGGAAAAACGGCATACTGGATGGCTGTGAACTCAGGGACAACACCCTGGCGGCAGCCGCCAGTGACTGCGGCGGCGGGGTCTGCGCTGCGTCCGGCTCCCTGGTTACCCGCTGCTACATCCATAGTAACAGAAGTTCCGGGAAGGGCGGAGGCTTTTTTGCGAACGATGCCAAGGGCTGCTTCTGCCTGGTCGAAGGCAATACTGCTGTCAAACAGGGCGGCGGCGTGGCACTGTACGGCGGAGCCCAGGCAACTCGCGGAATTGTCTACAACTGCATCGTTAAAGGGAATACCGCCAGGGACGGCGGTGGCATCTACTGCGAGAGATGGTGCTTTGTCTACAACTGTCTGGTCACCGGGAATGTGGCGACGACGAACGTCTCCGGCATTATGGCTGGCGGGGCCACGGCGAATAACAATTTTGGCTGCAACATCGTCAATTGTACCGTCGTCAACAACACGGATAGCAACACCTCCCAGTATGCCGCCGGCGTACTGATTGGCAATGCAGGACTCATTATGAATTCCGTGATTGCCGGCAACACGTCCAACAACGCCGCGACCCCGCAGATCTGGCTGGGGAACAAATGGACCTTTGTGATTTATAATGCTTATCCGGAGGGTGGATTGACCAAGGGTAACGCCGTCGCGACCCAAAATAGCAGAATTCACGACAGCGTCAGTTTTACGGACGGTATGCTGGATACTGTGTTCCGTCCCGTTGCGGGAAGCGCCCTTGTCAATGCAGGTGTCCTGACCGCCGACCAGGGTGCCCTTGACGGGAGTGTCCCTAACTGGACCGACCTTGATCTTGCCGGCGGACGCCGTCAGGTAGGGGCTATCGACCTTGGCTGCTATGAGTTGCAGTAGGCTTTTATCCTTCGCCGCGGCGCTCCTCCTTTTCGGGAGCGCCTGCGGCAAGGTGGAAAAGCCGGGGAACGGCGTGCCGGAGGAGCAGACTCCTGCGGCGGAATCGACCCTTTTTGGAACAGTCCGGGGCAATGACGGAAAACCCCTGGAAGGCGTCCTCGTATCTGACGGCTTATATGTCACCAAGACCGATGCTTCAGGGGCATACGGGCTTCCGGGATATCCCGGCGGGACCGACTACGTCTTTGTAAGCACTCCGTCGGGGTATTCGGCCCCGGTGCGGGACGGCATCCCCGTGTTCTGGATTTTCCTTAAGGACGCCTCCAAGGGGAGCGACGGGAAGTATCACGGCCTCGACTTCACCCTGGAGAAGATTGCCGACCCTGAGCGCTTCTCCATCATCATCTATGCCGACCCCCAGCCCCGCAGCCGCTCCGACGGATATGACCGTCTGGCCTACCACTCCTTGGACGTCTGCGAGGATATGTATAAGGATATGAAGGAACAGGTCGGGAAGATGGGCGGAAGGCCGGTTTACGGCATCTGCCTCGGCGATGTGGTGCACAGGGATCTTTCCCTCATCCCCGACTACAAGAGGGGGATGGCCGGAACCGGCATCATTCCCTACCACGTTATCGGGAACCACGACCACGATGTCACGAAAAGCAGTGACCGCGATGCCGCGAGAACTTTCGAGTCGCATTTCGGCCCGGTGAACTATTCCTTCAATCTGGGAAAGTTCCACATCGTGGTACTGGACAATATGATTGCCCCGGTAACCGAATCCGGACGGATCAGCGACAATTGCGGAAACGGACTTACGGACGAAATCTGGGAGTGGCTTCGGAATGACCTTGTCGCAACCGGTCCGAAGGTGGAACTGATCGTCTGCGCCCATTCCCCGATGTTCCGTCTTCCCGGAGGGAAGGACCGCTCGGCAAACCACGCCGCCGACTACCGCAAGATCCTGTCGCGGTTCCCAAAGGTATATGCCTTTGCCGGTCATACCCATATCTCGCACAACTACGTCAATATAGATGATCCGGTGATAGAGACCCATACCCTTACCAGGGTTACCGGCCAGCTCTGGACCAACGAGTACGTGAGCGACAACGGAACGCCGAGAGGGTATATTGTCGCGGAATATGACCACGGGAAATTCTCGTGGAAATACAAGCCCCTATATTACCAGACAGGGGCTTGGGATGCTTCATACGGCGGAAACTCCAAGAAGCCCTCGTATACCTGGCGCGATTGGAACTATATCGGCGGAAGGGCGCTCCTCAAGAGCAGCGGACAGCCGCTCGACGACAACTATCAGATGCAGCTCTTCGCCCCTGGCGTTTACGAGGCCAATAAGCTGTATGCCAATATTTTCCTATGGGACGAGTTGTGGGAGACGCCGGTCTTTGAATATGGTGGCAACCATAGGAAGATGACCCGCGTGAGCGACAATCGGTATTCTTATGCTACCAGGGAAATCATAGAATTCTTCAAGGCTAATAATTCCGCCCTCGCTTCCGAGAACTACAACTTGTCCGATTCCAACACCGACTCTATGTTCAGCGTGTTTGTCAATGATGAGCACGGAATGGGGACTGTCAGCGTAACCGACCGCTTCGGGGAGACTTTCAGTCAGGAGATCAGCTGGTAGTCGCTTCCTCTATCAACTCTCCGGTCAACTCCACAAGCCTGGACTTGTGATTCCCGCTCTAAACCTCGCAAAAGATTTGCAGAGGTCGGCGGGATTGGTTATCTTTGTGAGGATTGAAACAAAAAAGTTACAACAATGGCAGCAGAGTTCAAGTATGCGCCGATGTTCCAGCTCGGCGAGGACAAGACAGAGTACTACAAGATTCCGGGCTCGGAGAAGCTCGTGAAGACTTCCAAGTTCGGAGGACATTGCGGATGCGGGGGAAAGACCGTCCTGGAGGTTTCTCCCGAGGCGCTGACGCTGGTGGCGCAGCAGTCGTTCCACGACTGCCAGTTTATGCTCCGCCGAGCGCACAATGAGCAGGTGGCGGCGATTCTCAGCGATCCCGAGGCTTCGGAGAATGACAAATATGTCGCGCTGCAGTTCCTGCGCAATGCGGAGACGGCCGCCAAGGGCGTGCTGCCGTTCTGCCAGGACACCGGCACGGCCATTATCCACGGCGAGAAGGGCCAGAGAGTCTGGACCGATTTCGAGGATGAGGAAGCCCTGAGCCTCGGTGTGTTCAAGACTTATACGGAGGAGAATCTCCGCTATAGCCAGAATGCGCCGCTCGATATGTACAACGAGGTCAATACCAAGTGCAACCTGCCTGCGCAGATCGACATCGAGGCGACGCAGGGAAGCGAGTATCGCTTCGTGATGGTTGCCAAGGGCGGCGGCAGCGCCAACAAGACCTATTTCTACCCGATGACCAAGGCCACCATCCAGAACGAGGGGACCCTGCTCCCGTTCCTCGTCGAGAAGATGAAGAGCCTCGGCACGGCCGCCTGCCCGCCCTACCATATCGCGTTCGTGATCGGCGGCACCAGCGCCGAGAAGAACCTGCTGACGGTCAAGCTCGCCAGCATCAAGTATTACGACGGCCTTCCGACCACCGGAGACGAGACCGGCCGCGCCTTCCGCGACGTGGATCTCGAGCAGAAACTCCTCAAGGAAGCCGCTAAGATCGGGCTCGGCGCCCAGTTCGGCGGCAAGTACCTCGCGCATGACATCCGCGTGATCCGCCTGCCGCGCCACGGCGCCAGCTGCCCCATCGGCATGGGCGTGAGCTGCTCGGCGGACCGCAACATCAAGAGTAAGATCAATGCCGACGGCGTATGGATCGAGAAGATGGATGCCAATCCGTCGGAACTCATTCCCGAGGAATATCGTCGTCCGGGCGAGGGCCCCAAGGGCGTCGAGATCGACCTCGACAAGGGCATCGACGCAGTCCGCGCCGAACTCACCAAATACCCCGTAAGCACGCGCGTCAACCTCAAGGGAACCATCATCGTGGCCCGCGACATCGCGCACGCCAAACTGAAAGCGCGTCTCGATGCCGGTGAGGGACTCCCTCAGTACTTCAAGGATCACCCGGTGCTGTATGCCGGCCCGGCCAAGACACCGGAAGGCTATCCCTGCGGCTCGATGGGCCCCACCACGGCCAATCGGATGGACCCGTACGTGGATGAATTCCAGGCGCAGGGCGCTTCGCTCGTGATGATTGCAAAGGGCAACCGCACGCAGCAGGTGACGGATGCCTGCAAGAAGCACGGCGGATTCTACCTCGGTACGATCGGCGGCGTGGCGGCCGTCCTTTCGCAGAGCAGCATCAAGTCCATCGAGTGCGTGGAATATCCCGAACTCGGGATGGAAGCCATCTGGAAGATTCGCGTGGAGGACTTCCCTGCCTTTATCCTCGTGGACGACAAGGGGAATGATTTCTTCAAAACCATCGGCCTGTAAGATGGACGCGGCACTGAAAGCCCGGCTCTCCCGCATCCGGCACGTCGCGCTGGACATGGACGGCACCCTTTACCTGGGCAGCCGGCTGTTCCCTTTTACTAAGGGATTCCTGGAGACGCTCCGGCGGCTGGGCATCGGTTATTCGTTCCTCACCAACAATCCGACACGCAGCGTGGCGGATTATCTGAAGAAGCTCTCCGGGATGGGCATCGAGGCGACGGAGGAGAATATGTACACGACATCGCTGGCCGCGATCGATTATATCAGGAAGACCTGGCCTGCGGCGAAGCGGCTCTTCATTCTCGGTACGCCTTCGATGATGACCCAGTTCGAGAAGGCGGGATTTGAACAGGCTGCGGATGATCCCTCGGACGTGCCGGACGTGCTCGTAGTGTCGTTCGATATGACGCTTACCTACGAGCGCCTCTGCCGGGCGGCCTGGTGGGCGAAGCATGGGATCCCGTATGTGGCGACCAATCCCGACCGGGTCTGCCCCACCGAGCACGAGACGGTGCTGGTGGACTGCGGCTCGATCCAGAAATGCATCGAGCATGCCACAGGCCGGGCGGCGGACATTGTCCTCGGGAAGCCTGATCCCACGATGCTTCAAGGGATTATGGACAAACACGGCCTTGCGCCGGATGAACTGGCGATGGTGGGGGACCGTGTCTATACCGATACGCTTTCGGCACACAACGCCGGGGCGCTGGGGGTGCTGGTCCTGTCGGGAGAGACGACGCGGGAAACGGGTGAATCGGCCCCCGTTCCGCCGGACCTTATCGCGGAGAACGTGCAGGAATTTGGACAATGGCTTGAACAATCCAGACAGTAAAGATGGACGGACCCTTTATTTACGACAAGTTTGTCTCCGGCAAGAATTTCATCGGCCGCAAGACGGAATGCACCATCCTCGGGAATTTCATCACCCAGGGTGAGAACGCCGTCATCATCCTTCCGCCCAAAGGCGGGAAGACGTCGCTCATCCAGCAGACGCTTTTCAATCTCCGGATGGGAGGGGTGCAGTATCTGACCGGGCAGTTCTCAGTGCAGAACATCCGCAATTCCGTCAAGTTTCTCCAGCGCTTCGGCGGGGCGGTGATCCGGATGGTGGCTTCCACGCCGTCGGAATACGCCGACATCATTTCCCGGCATCTCGCGGGGACGCACTTCATCTTCGACCGGGAGGAATTCTCCCGGACGGACGCA